>Ga0310810_10000102_pt1 | contig 88812 bp, 79 predicted proteins | sample NCmetagenome_FD_207641 | JGI IMG/M metagenome (GOLD analysis project Ga0310810, IMG submission 207641) | Soil microbial communities from experimental microcosm in Duke University, North Carolina, United States - NC | ecosystem: Engineered > Artificial ecosystem > Soil microcosm > Unclassified ... | reverse complement strand
AACATCCTAAGCAGTTAGCACTTGGCAGTTAGCACTTAGCCAACCATTCGTAGGAAGCAACGACGGCCGCACGAGAATATTCAGGTCGGCTAAATGCTAATTGCTAATGGCTATTGCTAGAGTTCAAAGTTCAACTTCAATCCGTCATACGATAAACGCACATGTTCCGGCAGCGCTGCATTCGTCTCCTCATGCGGCAAGTCATGACAGATGTGTGTGAAGAATACCCGCTTCGCGCCCGATTGTTCCGCAATCTTCAGCGAGTTCTCGACAGTCGAATGCGTCGGATGCGGTTTGTGACGCAATGCATCAAGAAACAGGATATTTAACCCCTTCAGCTTCTCGAGCGAAGAATCCGGTACTTCGCTGAAATCGGTCAGATACGCCATTGATCCGAATCGAAAACCGTAAATTTCGGCATCACCATGGATAACCGGGATCGGTTGAACACAAGCGCCGAACAATTCGAAAGGACCATCGATTTCCTTCAATTCAACCTGCGCCAATCCACCAAACTTGTAGTCAGCGTCGAAAATGTAGCGAAACATGTTGCGCAGAACTTCTCCGGCCTCCGGACGCACATAGAGAGGCAGCTTGTTCGGCTTATGCTGGAAACTCAGTGGACGGAGATCATCCAGCCCCAAAATGTGATCGGCATGCGTGTGCGTATACAGGACGGCGTCGATCTGACGGATACCTTCGCGAATCGCTTGTGCGTGGAAATCTGGAGTGGTATCGACGAGTACCACTTTCCCGGCATATTCGATCATGATCGATGGCCGCGTACGTCGGTCGTGCGGGTCGGACGAATGACAAACTGCACAGTCGCAGCCGATTGTGGGTACACCCATCGACGTCCCGCTACCAAGGACCGTGAGTGTTGCCTTCATTTCCCGGGAGCGCCCTTGCCGGGAACTGGTTCCGGAGCGCGGGCCAATGCATTCGTCACTTCAACGTAGGCCATGCGCAATTCATAAAGGCAGTTCTGCAGGAAGGAACTCTCAACCGACGAGAGATTACCCTTCGTCTTCTCTTGTAACAGACCGAGCGTATCGATGGTCTGCCGCGCACCGATAAGGTCAATTCTCGGCGCTCCACCCTGCTCGTGCATCAAGCCGAGCTGCAACATGGCGGTCATATAGAGTGAGGCCATAAAGCGCTCAAACGTCATCTCCAATTCTTTTGCGGAGTGCCCGCTCAATTCGACACGGGTATCGAGATCCTTCGCTGACTTGCGGTAGGCATCATGCTGATCCTGCTGTTCCTTCGCGGTGGGCGCCGGAGGAATATCAGACGGGTTCTGTCCCGGCTCCGTAATGACCGGCTCTGCGCTTTTTTGGGTTTCCGTTTTAACGGGCACGGGACTTTCTGCCCTCGGGATCTCAACTTTTTCTTCCTCGGTCGAAGGACGCACTTCCCCATCTGCTGTAAACAGGCGTCGATCGGTAACTGTAAAAGCTTCTTGTTTCTTTTCTGGCATCCGTTTAATCCTGAAGTTTTATTTTATCTGTCGTCGAACTGATGACGGAAACTTACGTCGGGAACGGGATGTTGGCGACGGTCAAAATGGATTCTCCGGCGCGCAGCTCTTTCGCTGACATCGCTTCGCGTCGGATGTATCCGAGGGCCACCAGCTGGTTCCCGCTCTCAAACGGCAAGATCGCTGCCGTTGTAACCTCACCCACTTCTTTTGCCTGGGACTCGATTTTGCTTCCAACTGCAGGCAGCGAACCGCTCACTCGAAAGCCGCTGAAAAGTCTGTGCACGGCCCCACGCGAGCGAATTCGTTCGACGATCTCCTGCCCGATGTAGCAGCCTTTGGTAAAATGCAGCGCCCGCTCCTGGCGCGTTTCCTGCGGCAAGTCTCGTTCCCGAATATCCTGGCCGTATCTCGGGATGCCTTTTGCGATTCGAAACAATTCGAGAGCATCGCTCTGGCATGGCTTGCCGCCTGCCGCAATCAGCGCATCCCAGACTTTAGAATAATGTTCCGATCCCATCCATACCTGCCAGGACGGTGCCGCTTCTTCTCCACTGCGCAGAATCGTCACACCCAAACCATTCCAGCTCACGTCCCCCAATTGCAGCGGCTCTAGGTCGGGCCAAACGAACCCCGCGTTCTTCAGAGTCTCCACTGACTTCGGCCCGCTGAGGCCAATAGCAGAGACGCTGGCGTTCATTTCAGCAACTTCGACATCGTCCGCGATGATGTAGTGATCGAAGAGGCCCAGCACCTTTTCGCGCAGTGCAGAGTCGAAATCCACCAGGATGTCCTCGCCCCGTTGAAACGCATAGAGATCAGCCTGGATCTGTCCTTGAGGATTCAAAAGGAACGCGTATACCCCATGGCCAACTGCCAGATCGCGTACGTTATTAGTGACCATCCCGTTCAGCCAGCGAACGCGGTCGCCGCCCGTGAGAGCGATTTTGCACCTTCCCCGAAGGTCATAGATTCCGGAAGCGCCGATCAGTGCGCGAAATTCGGCGACATGGTCCCCAAAACCAACATTGGAGCCTGCGAGAGGCACAGATTGGACTGCGGAAGGCATACCCAATAATCGATTATAGCGAAGAACCGAGCGGCTTTCTGATGGCTCCGACTTCCGCCAACAGGTAAGTTTTCGACGTAAGTTCGTGATGCTATTGAACCTGTGATACCTTTTGCCTCGTGACAGCGAAAAAACGAATTGCGGTGCTCCCAGGAGACGGGATCGGACGAGAGGTAATTGCACAGGCAGTTCGGGTCCTGGAGGCTGCTGAAGTTCCGCTGACCCTGAAGTCTTTTGATTGGGGCGCGGACCGCTACCTCACGGATGGAGTGACCGTTCCACCTGACGGCTTTTCCATGCTCGGTCGCGATTTTGATGCGATCCTGGTCGGCGCATTTGGAGATCCGAGGGTCGCCACTAATATCCATGCCAAGGAAATCCTGCTTGGTTTGCGCTTTAAAATGGACTTGTACGCAAATGTGCGCCCGGTCCGCCTTATGGACTCCTCGCTTTGTCCCTTGAAAGGAATCGACCCGCGCGATGTGGATTTCGTTGTCATCCGTGAGAATACGGAGGGCGTTTATGTCGATGCCGGCGGAGTGTTCAAGCAAGGCACGGCCGACGAGGTGGCAATCCAGGAAGACATCAATACAAGAAAAGGTGTTGAGCGGATCATCCGCTATGCCTTCGAGTATTGCCGGACTCATACCAAGCTCGATGGCGCGAAACGTTCTCGCGTGCTCATGTGCGACAAATCAAACGCGATGACGCATGCTGGCGGGTTGTGGCAACGCGTCTTCAAAGAAGTACAAAAGGAATATCCCGAGATAAAGGCAGACCACATGTATGTCGACGCACTATGTATGCACATGGTGCGCGATCCACGACAGTTTGATGTCATCGTGACAAACAACATGTTCGGCGACATCATCACCGACCTTGCAGCTGGACTACAGGGTGGGCTTGGTATGGCGGCCAGTGGCAATCTGCATCCGGGAAAGACATCGATGTTCGAGCCTGTTCACGGCTCCGCGCCTCCATTAGCCGGGAAAAACGTGGCAAACCCGTTCGGAGCCATTCTCACCGCAGCGATGATGCTCGAGCACTTAGGACTTTCGAATGAAGCCGCACGAATTGAAGCAGCGGTGCTCGAAGCGGTTCGTCAGAAAAAAACTACAACGGATATTGGCGGGAAACTGGGAACGAAAGAAGCCGCAGAATTCGTTGTGAGCTTGATCGAAAAGCACTAGTCAGCTCTCAAGTTTCCGCAATCAGAGATTAATTCATTCAATCGGTTCGAGAATTGCCAGTTCTTCCCTTCTGCCCTTCTCCGGCAACTGCACGAGCACGGTCGCTGCGAGCACGACAACAATACCTAAAATCTGCAACGGACCAACCGTCTCTCGCAAGAACATGGCGGCCAGAACAATCGAAAAGACTGGCTCAAGACAACTGACAACCACGGCGCTTGTAGGCTCGAGGTATTGCAAGCCAGCGAAGTAGCAGGAAAACGGCCCCATCACTGACACTAGGGCAAACACAAGCATGAAAATCCACTCTGCCCCAGAGTAGCGGCCAACGATATTCCACGGCGGATTGAGCAACAGCCAGACTGCACTTGCTCCCGCGAGGACCCAAAGCAAGACTTTCCAGCGGTCGTGAATTGCGAGGATCCCGTGCCCTCCGATGTTGTAAAACGCAAATGAGAAAGACGCAAGAATTGCTGCTCCGACGCCGAGCATGTCGACGTTCCAGTGGCCCGGACCAATCAACTGAATCACCAACCCGCATCCAACGACGGCGAGTGCAACTGAACTGATTCGCAATAGAGTCGGCCGTTGCAGCTTGCGAGCAACCATGTATAGCAGCACCCACACCGGCGCGGTGTATTGCAGAACGATGGCAACAGCCACGTTCGTGCGCTGAATAGCCAGATAATAAAAGTAATTCGAAGCCGCGACTCCCAACACCCCAATCGTGAGGCACCGGAAGAGATCGCTGCGCGGCATCATGAGAGATCCAGCCGAGCGACGAGTCAGCAAGATGGGCACAAGCACCAGCAGCGAAAGAGTAGTGCGGCACTGCGACAAAATGAGCGGATCCAACGGCCTAAGGTTGGAACTGAAAAAAGCAAGCCGGCCAGTGAACGCGGCGCGGCCAAGCGTCGCGGACACACCCCAGAACAACGCCGAGGCAGCGATATACATGTACCCGCGAACTCGATGGGAAAACGAAGTCATATCCGAAGCGAGTTTCAATTGTCGATTGTGGATAGCAACTTTGTCGAATGCGGCTGGTAATTCCGATGGTTCGGCTCACGTCTCGGCGGTTGCCAAATCGAAATTGCAGTCAGGCGTTAATCGTCGAGGAGTTCGTCCATACGGAACGGATCGAATCCGACAACTACTTCTTCTCCGATCACAACGGTGGGAGTGGTATTGCTGCCGTAAGTGCGCACCATTTCGAACACGGCCGCCTTGTCATGGCTCACGTCGCGTTCTTCGTAGACGATACCTCTCGCCGAGAGGTAGGCCTCAACAAACTGGCACGGTGGTCAACCGGGTTGGGTGAAGAAGAGAACGCGAGGCATCAGGATTGTTGGTTGTCGGTTTCTGATTGTCGAGCGCTATCAACTCTGAAGCAATAGCCTTTCTGTGCCACACAAAGTCATGCCGATTCGGCATACTCGATTTCGAACGTGATCTTTGCCGTCTGGTGGAGCATGGCGGATACGGAACAGTACTTGTCTTTCGATAACCGGACCGCGTCTTCCATCGCCTTACGACTTACTTTTCCGGTCACCCAATATACAAGGCGGATGGCAGTGTAAACCATCGGCGGCTCCGGGGCACGTTCCGCCTCGGCGCGTACCTCGAGCCCACTAAGGGGCTCTCGTTTCTTTCGGAGGATGTTGACCACGTCCGACGCAGTGCACCCGCATAGCCCGATCAGCACTAATTCAACGGGGCTGCACCCGAGCTTGTCTTTGCCGGCATCCATAACCAGAGCATGGCCAGATGTCGCGTGCGCAACGAAACGGTCGTGAGAAAGCCAGGTGGAGCTGGCGGTGATGTTGTTCGTCATTTGTCTGTCCTGGATTTCCGATTTTCAATTGACAATTTGCAATTGTTCTCTTGCTCACCGCCTGTTGTCCGTGTGAGGCTCGGGATGGATCAGCACGCGAAATAGTTCTGGAGCATCCTGTTTGAAGCGAGTTTCCAGCGCTGTCTGCACATCGTGAACACGCGATAGCGGCATGTCGTCGCGAACGGTGATGTGGCAGGACAGGTAAAGGCGCCCGCGCACTCGCTTGAAAACGAATTCGTGTGCATCGATGACTTCTGGAAATTCGGCAGCAATCGCGCGCAGACGGCGTTCGAGGGCAGCATCTTCGACAATGTTTTCTCCCGGCTCAATCGTGGCAGGCTCACTCTCGATATGGGTGAGGATCGAAGCGATTTCTGGCACGTCGTGACGCATCTCATCTTCCAAAGCTGTGACCTGATCATGAGCAGCTTTCATACTGAGCTGCTCGTCCATTTCGAGATGCTGTTCGACGTGCAGGGCTCCGTTCAAGTCCTGCACACTCACGTCGTGAACATTGAGATTGTGCCGCGTAGCAACCGCCCTGATCCGATCAAAGATGTTCTCACTTCCGCCTGCGCGCGGTATCGTGCGTACCATGACGTCGGCGTCAGGAAGAATCTTGTGCACACGCTGGGTAACGTCGTTAGCGATCTGCTCGGCTCGCTGAAAGGTGACGTTGCGCGCCATTCCGACGGATACGTCCGCGAAATAGCGGTTCCCTGCTCGACGAATACGTGCACGGTCGATATTGACGATCCCATCGACAGTAGAGATCGAATCGAGAACCTCGCCCCGAATACCTAACGGCGCTGCGTCCAGCAAAGCATCGATCGTTTTCCGTGCGAGACGCCAACTCACCCAGACCACTACGCCAGCCACAAACAACGCAGCAATCGGATCTGCTTTCTGCAGCCACTGAATCTGATACTTTTCGCCGGTCCAGACCAGCAAAAGTCCAAGGATCACAACCGAGCTCGACCAGATATCGGTGGAAAAATGAAGCGCATCGGCTTCCAACGCCTGACTGTCGTACTTCGCTGCGATTTTCGCAAGTCGATGGGAGCGCCAGTAATCCACCCCGATCGAGAAAATCATAACCAGCACGGCAGTGATGCTCGGCTGAATCTCGACAGAGTGAAAGAACAAACGCTTAATGGCCTCGTAGATGATCCAGATGCAGGTCAGGAGAAGAAGACCGGTTTCAATGAAGGCGGAGAAGTTCTCGACTTTTCCGTGGCCATACTGATGGTCGGCATCCGCAGGCTTGTCGGAAACGCGGACGGAAAAGAACGTCACCACTGCAGCGACCAAATCTAAGGCCGAGTGGGCCGCCTCAGACAGAATTCCCAAGCTTCCAGTAGTGATTCCAACAACAACCTTTAAACTCGTGATCGCGATGGCGGCAAAAACGGAATTCCCCGCCACCCTGCGCTTTTCTTCGCGCATGGATTCAGCCGAGTAAGGAAGGGTGGAGTCTGCCATCGATCAATTATCGCTGTTGGGCACCATACCACCAAAGCCCAATTCACGCTGTGGCAAGGCGAGTTCTGCTGGGTCAATGTGCTAGGATTTCGATAGCCCAGAAATAACAACTTTGGATGTTGGAATCCTGCTAAGAGCCAAGGGCGGCATCGGCTCTGGTTCGCGGTCATTCCTTAAACAGGAGCTTGTTTTGATTCGATCTGCTTTAGCCATCTGTTTGCTTCTTGCCGGCCTAGCATTCAGCCAGGCGATACCTACTCCTCAACAAAAACCCGACGCCGAGGAACCCTCGGAAGCGAATGCGAATGCTGCAAAGGCCGCGGCCGCAGTTCCCGCGGATGCTCCTGTGATCACTGTGCCCGGCGTTTGCGACGCGGCGAAAGCAAACACTCCAGATTGCAAAACAGTAGTTTCGAAGGCTGAATTCGAAAAGATGGCGCAAACGCTGGACATCCCGGAAACCCGGAAACGGCAACTCGCCGAGAGCTATGGGCGCTTACTCTACCTAAGCCATGAAGCAGAAAAACGAGGGTTGGATAAAGGACCTAGCTTTGAAGAGTCCATGCGTTTTCGCCGGATGCAGGCACTTGTCGAACAACTGAGTAAGAGCCTGCTCGATGAAGCGCAAAAAATTCCTGATACCGACATCGAAAAGTTCTACAAGGACAATCCCGAAGCATTCCAGGAAGCTGAGCTTCTGAGAGTCTTTGTTCCACGACAAAAGACTTTGGAGCCCAATAAAGATGGGAAAGCACCTACCGAAGCCGAGCAGAAAGCAAATGAAGCGGCAATGAAGAAAACGGCGGACGCTCTCCACACGCGTGCGGCTGCTGGCGAAGATTTCGACAAGTTGCAGAAAGAAGCATTCGAAGCTGGCGGCCTTAAGGCCACTCCTCCCGCCGCCAATATGGGAAAAGTTCGTCGCGTCGGCCTCCCACCTGAGCACGCATCCGTGTTCGACCTGAAGCCAGGAGAGGTTTCGACTGTCATCGACGACAGCGGAGGCTACTTCTTCTACAAGATGGTATCTAAGCAGGAAGTTCCGCTCGCGTCCGCGAAAGACGAAATCAAACAAACGCTCACTGGACAGCGAATGCGCGACGAGCAAACAAAATTTCAGAATGCGTCGATGCCAACGTTGAATGATGCCTATTTCGGTGGAGGTCAGCCTTCGGCGCAGCCGAACGCTCCAAAACCAGTGGCGCCGAAACCGAAGCCGCAGCCCAAATAATGCCGCCAGAGAAACCATCGGTCGTCGTCACCGGGATATCAGGGAACCTCGGCCAGCGGCTTTTGCCTCTGCTCGGACAGTTCTCGGTCATCGGAGTCGATCTACGTCCCCCGAAAACTGACACTCCAATTCGCTTCGAGCAGATGGACCTGGGCGAAGAATCCTGTTGCCGGCAGCTGTATGAATTGTTCCGCGACAAAAAGCCTCATGCGGTCGTCCACCTGGCTTTCGTGATTGATCCGCAGCGCACGGGCGTTCTCGATCGCGACCGCATGTGGCAAATCAACGTGGCGGGAACGGCACGGGTGATGGAAGCCATCACCGAGGCAAACCGCAACATCGACGATGGCGTCCGTCAGTTTGTGTTTTTAAGCAGCGTTTCAGCGTACGGATCGGATCTGCCGGGGCCGGTATTGGAGGATTATCCGCTTGCAGGACATACGTTGCCCTATGCCATCCACAAGCGAGAAAGCGATGAAGTTGTCCGGCAGCGCGCGCCTGCGCTTCGCTCGTGCAGTGCGTACATTCTTCGACCACACATCTATGCGGGATCCAGTGTTGAGAATTATTTGATGGGTGCGTTTCGTGGAACACCTAATGGAAAAGGCGCTCGCGCGGCCCGCATGCGCTCGCAGAACAAACGCCTGCCCTGCATGTTGCCGTATGGCCAGGAGTATTTGAATAACCAGATTCAATTTGTACATGTCGATGACATGGCACGCCTGATTGCCTGGCTTTTGAAGCGTGAACCGGAAGCGCAGCGGCTCAGCGTCCTGAACGTGGCGGGGCGAGGGGAACCGCTAACATACGGGCGCTGCATTGAGATGGCGGGCGCCAAGCTAATTCGCGTACCCGGGAAGTGGGCGATGAAACAGGCACTGGGGGCACTGTGGAACTTCGGGATCTCGGCAATTCCGCCCGAAGCTGTTCCTTACATGACCGGGCAATACATCATGAGCACCGATCGGCTGAAGAAGTTTCTTGGGCCGGATTACGAAACTGTCATGAAATACACCATCGCGGACGCATTTCAGGATTCGTTTCGGCGCTGAAGATTATTTCAGCTGCGAAATGACAGATGACACCTGGTTCAGACCAAGCGTCCAATTCACCGCACGAATGAACTGTTCTGGCAGGATGCCAATGTAGATGGTGGCAAATGCGGTGATGCCAAGCGCAATGCGCATTCCCCAACTGACAGGCAGTGCTTCCCTTTCGAGAGGCTGCCTCATGAACATCGCGCTGGCGATCTTCATGTAGTAGTAGAGGCCAAAGAGCGCATAGAGCACAGCCACTGCAGCCAGCACGTAGTGCTGACTCTCGATCAGGCTCAGGAAGATGAAATACTTCGCCAGAAAGCCTGCCATCGGCGGGATTCCAGCGAGCGACAGCAGGAAAATTAGCATCAGCACCGCTTCAAAAGGAGCGCGGGAATAGAGGCCTGCGATGTCGTCGATTTCGTCGCCAATGATGTCGCGGCGCCGCAAGGAAGCGATGACAGCAAACGCCCCCAGGTTCATGAACGTGTAAACCAACAGGTAGATCAGGATTCCCTTCAATCCGTCCGCTGCGGCCGGGTTTTGCCCGGAGCCAAACGCTACAACTCCAAGCAAGATGTACCCGACGTGCGCAATCGATGAATAGGCAAGCAGGCGCTTGGTATTGGTCTGCGTCAATGCTGCGAGGTTCGCGCCCGTCATGGTTGCGATGCTTACAAAGATCATCATCGGCACCCAGACGTTCTGCAGGGGCGCAAATCCGATAAAGAGGACGCGGATCAACATCGCCCAGGCTGCAGCTTTCACCGCCACGGACATAAATCCAGTGATGGTCGTGGGCGCTCCCTCATACGCATCCGGCGCCCATTGGTGAAATGGAAAAGCAGCAATCTTAAACAGCAGGCCGGTTGCGGTTGTAATCAGCGCGATGATAGCGATCGGATCTTTAGGATGAATTTGGAGCAGCTGGCCTAATCGCTGATTGATCGCGAACAAGTTTGTGCTGCCTGTCAATCCATAAAGTAAAGAAAGACCATACGCAAAAATTCCCGAGGAAAAAGCTCCCAGCAGCAGATATTTCAGCGCCGCTTCATTCGAACGCCGGTCGCGCCGGAGAAAGCCAACCAGTACGTAGGTGGAGATGGCCATCAATTCCAGCCCGATGAAGAGCAGCACGACATCGATGGCTGACGCCATGCACATCATCCCTACAACAGCGAAGAGCATCAGGGCGTAATACTCGCCATGATGTTCGCGCTCGATTTCGAGATAACGAACGGAAGTTAGGATCGCGATCAACGTGGCGACGAGAAACAGATAATAGAAGTAGAGCGCGAACCGATCCAGAAGCATGGACTGCGCAAAACCGACCAGTCCATTTGCGGTTGAGGGAGCACTCAGGTAAAAGAAATGGATTTTGACGACGATGTACAAAGAGAACAGCGTTCCGATGAAGGCTGTGACCGCGTTGAACCACTTCAACTCCGCGGGAACCCAAAGATCGATAATCAGGATCCCCAAGGCAAAAATGGTCAACAGCACGATCGGCAGCGAGAGCAAATAGTCCGTCGGCGAGAACAATTGAGCTACTTGGCCGAGCACTAGTGTGTCCCCTTTGCGGAGTCGGCGGATGGAGCAGCCGCTGTCGGCGTTGCCGACGCATTCACTGTAGTGGCTGCAGTCGGATAATTCGGACGGATTTGCGTCACCAATTTATTCACGGGCTGCTCAAGGATCTCGAAGAACGGTTTGGGAAACAGCCCAATCCAGAAAGCGGCAATGATCAATGGCGCGAAGCAAAGCAACTCGCGCGGATTCAAGTCGTGCAGCTTTTCGTTTTTCGGATTCGTGACAGTCCCAAAAAACACTCTCTGATAGAGCCACAGCAGATAGGCAGCCGCTAACACAACGCCTGGAACTGCCCACGCGGCCCATTTCCAGTTCTCAAGGAACGTACCCTGCAGAATCGTAAATTCGCCAACGAATCCATTCAGAAGCGGAAGCCCCATCGAAGACAGGAACATGATCATCGTGATCGTCGCGTAGACAGGCATGACATTTGAGATCCCGCCGTACTCAGCGATCTCGCGCGTGTGACGCCGCTCATACAGAACGCCGACGATCAAGAAGAGTGCACCTGTCGAAATACCATGATTGATCTGCTGCAGAACAGAACCGCTTAGTCCGGCCGGATTCAGCGCAAAAATGCCGAGCGTGCAGAAACCAAGGTGGCTAACTGACGAATATGCCACCAGTTTCTTCATGTCCTTCTGCATGAGGGACACGAGCGCGCCGTAAATGATTCCGACGATCGACAGGCCAATCATCCACCCGCGAACCTTTGGATGCATCACAACCGCCGGAAAGAGCGGCAGCGAGAAACGCACGAATCCGTAAGTGCCCATCTTCAGCAGGACACCAGCCAGGATGACTGAGCCTGCGGTTGGCGCTTCGACGTGCGCATCAGGCAGCCAGGTATGGAACGGGAACATCGGCACCTTGATCGCGAATCCGAGGAAGAATGCGAAGAACAACCAGACAGCGTACTTGAATTCAATTCCGGGCGCCGTCTGATAGAGCGCGGGGATGCTGAACGTGTAGGGATTTCCGACGGAATGGTGATGGTAATAGAGAAAGATGATGCCCAAGAGCATCAGCACGGAACCGAGCAGCGTGTACAAAAAGAACTTGATAGCGGCGTACAACTTCCGCGGACCACCCCAGATACCGATCAGCAGATACATCGGCACCAGCATCGCTTCCCAGAATACGAAGAACAGGAAGAAGTCGAGTGCCATAAAGACGCCAAGCATGCCCGTCTGTAGCACCAGGAACCACGCGTAGTATTCCTTCACCCGATTCTCGATCGCAGTCCAGGAAGAAAGAATCGAGATCCATCCAAGAAGGGTGGTCAGCATAATCAGCAAGAACGAGATTCCGTCGATGCCAAGATAATATCCAGCACCGATCGAAGGGATCCAATTGCTCGGCGCACCCTCGATGAACTTGAAGCCTACCTCGAAGCGCTTCTCCCAGAACATCGGAACTAGCGGCAGCGAGATCAGGAATCCGAGGAGCGCAAAGATATTCGCGATCCATCGGATGGCATTCTTGTTCTCGCCAGGGATTAGAAGCAGGACGAAAGTCCCTACGAGCGGCGTAAAGAGAATGATGGACAGAATGTGATTCTGCATAAGAGCAGTTCTCTGTAAGCTACAAGCTGAGAGCTACGAGCTTTGAGCAACCGGACTTGCATGCCCGCAGCTCACGGCTCGCAGCCGATTCATCGATACACGTAATAAAACACGAACCCAACCAAACCAATCACCATACAAAGCGCATACCACTGCACCAGGCCCCACTCAGTGAGGCGGGCGATGTAGGCGAACGGCAGCGTTATGTATGCCGCACCGTTCACCAGCAAACCGTCAATAATCCACTTGTCCCACCACTTGGAAACGCTCGCGGTCGCGCGCGTAAGCCATCCGGCGGCATTCACCGTGCCATCGACAATGTTGGTGTCAGTCCAGGCAGAAGCGTCACCTAGCCCGAGCACACCGAAACGCACGTCTCCGACTTTGCGTCGACCCGTGAATGCATAGTCGTATGCCTCATCAACAAACCACTTGTTGTAGAGAACGTTGTAGAGCGAAGGCGCGCTTGCGGCGATGGGCTCACGATAGTCCCGGGCAGCACGACTGTAGGACCTGTGCGCCATGCCCCACCCTGCAGCTGCAGCTGCTACAGACAAGAACATAAGAAGATATTCGGTCCCGCTCGTATGTTCTTCTTCTTTTTCCCCGGCCGCGAGTTGTCCAGGACGTTCTGCCTCGAGCACCTTTACTTCTTTCGCGAACACAGGTTCAAGGAATTTTCCAAAACGATCGCTTCCCTTCAAGCTGTGCGGAAATCCAAGATAGCCGGCGAACACTGAGCACACCGCAAGGATCACGAGCGGTATTGTCATTGACTTTGGCGACTCATGAATATGGTGCTCGACTTCATGGCTCATGCGCGGCTGTCCGTAGAACGTCAGGTAAATCAGCCGGAACATGTAGAAGGCAGTCATGATCGCGGTGGCGTATCCAACAAACCACAGGATGCGATAGGCGCCACCTTCCGACGCCCACGTCTGCCAGAGAATCTCATCTTTGGAGAAGAAGCCTGCGAGTCCGGGAATGCCCGCAATCGCTAACGTGGCGATGAACATCGTCCAGAAAGTAACCGGAGTTCGCGCGCGCAGATCTCCCATGTTCCGCATGTCCTGCTCACCTGACATGGCGTGGATCACCGAGCCCGCGCCAAGGAACAACAGCGCCTTGAAGAACGCGTGCGTGAAGACGTGGAACACTCCGGCTGCGAAGGCCCCAACACCCAACGCGAGGAACATGTATCCCAATTGCGACACGGTCGAGTAAGCAAGGACACGCTTGATGTCGTTCTGCACCAGGCCGATTGACGCCGCGAAGATCGCCGTCAGCGCGCCAACGATTGCCACAGTCTTCATTGCCGTAGGCGCGAGCACAAAGATAGCGTTCGAGCGTGCCACCATGTAAACGCCGGCCGTAACCATGGTCGCAGCGTGGATCAACGCAGAGACAGGCGTCGGCCCTTCCATGGCATCCGGCAGCCAGACATAAAGAGGGATCTGCGCCGATTTGCCGCACGCTCCTACAAACATGAGCAGAGCGGCGGCCGTCAGGACGTGATCGCCGATCTGGAAGTGTCCGCTTCGAGCGAGCGCATTGACTTCCGTGAACTTTAGCGTGCCGAAATACCAGACGATCGTGAACATGCCCAGCAGAAACCCGGCGTCGCCGATCCGGTTCACGATAAACGCCTTGTTCCCTGCCGTTGTTGCCGAGTGCCGATGGAAATAGAAACCAATCAGCAAGTACGAACAAAGGCCCACACCTTCCCATCCGACGAACAGTAAGACGTAGTTGTTCGCAAGAATAAGGGTAAGCATGGAAAACATGAACAGGTTGAGGTATCCGAAGAAGCGGTAGTAGCCGCCCTCATGGGCCATGTATCCAGTCGAGTAAATATGGATGAGCATGCCCACGCCCGTAACAAAGAGCAACCAGATCGAAGAAAGCGGATCAAGAAGGAACCCGGCTTCGGCTTTGAACTCCGAGGGCGCACCATCGAAGCTGCGCGGAAATGCCATGTGGCCGTCGCCCGAGCCGAGCCAGGTGTACATCGTTTTCTGATACGGTGTGCCGGTACCGTGCGCGTAGTCGGTGTACTGCCAGACCGCGCCACAAGACATGATGAAGGCGATGGCGACCGCTCCGACACATACCGCGGAGACGGTGCGCTTCTCCAGTTTGCGGCCGAAGAAGAACATCAGCGCCGCGCCGAACGCCGGCAGAAGCGGAATCAACCAGATGTTTTCAAGAAAGAGCATTTAGCACTTAGTGTTTAGCCATTAGCATTCAACGCTTTTACGGCTAAATGCTAATGACTAACTACTAATTGCTCTCACCACTTCAACAAATCAATCTCATCAACATTGATCGTCTCCTTATTTCGGAAGAACGCGATCAATATCCCAAGCCCGACTGCCGCTTCGGCAGCCGCATCGGTAATGACAAAAATCGAGAACACCTGTCCGTGCAATCCGTACAGTCGAGAAAACGCCACCAGGTTTAGGTTCACCGCATTCAGGATCAATTCAATCGACATCAGAATGATCACAACATTCCTGCGCGTGAGCACCCCGATCACTCCCAAAATGAAGAGCGCGGCGGCCACCACGAGATAATGAAGGACTGTGATTTCGCCCATAAAAAACTATTTCCCAGCAAACTCGACTACGAACCTGATCTTCAAATCCTCTTTTTCGCCATCACTACCGCTCCAATGATCGCAACCAGCAGCAACAACGACGCGATTTCGAAAGCGAACATGTAATTCCCGTATAGATAGCGAGCAATTTCCTGCGTGTTCGACGATTCCGGAATCTGCATCATTTCTGAAGGCAGCAGCGTCTTTCCTTTCGAATAGACGCCCACGAACAGCAATCCCAGCGCGAATGCAGACAACAATCCCACCGGCCAGATCCGATTGAACTGGCGTTCTTTTTGCGCGCGCTCCAAATTCACCAACATGATGACGAACAGGAACAGCACCATAATTCCGCCCGCATAAAGAATGATCTGTACCGCAGCGACGAACGGCGCGTAGAGCATCAGGTACATGCCCGCTTGCGCCAACAACGCCACGATCAGCGCCAGCGCTGAGTGAACGGCATTCCTTCGTGTGATCACCAGGACACCACCGATGATCATCGTGCCTGCAAGCAGATAGAAGAAGAAAGGCGTGGCAATGGGTGTCATCCGGCGCGCCCCTTGAACCATACCTGGATGACAGGAATAAGGACGCCCACCGCTGCCGTCGCAATTAGCACGGCGAGAGCGATAGGCAATAGAACTTTCCAACCCACGCTCATCAATTGGTCAAAACGATAACGAGGAAACGTCGCCCGATACCAGATGTACAGGTACATGAACACCGCGACTTTGGCGATAAACCAGTACACGGCAGAGAGTCCCGCGGCAAAGCCAGCGAGAATGGTTCCCTCGTGCCCTCGAGCGGCAAACGGAATCGCCAGCAGAAGCACTCCAATCAATGCGAGCACGGCTGCAAATCCGCCTAATCCGAGTTTCTGCACGCGAAAGAAAGGATGCGCTGGCATGCGAACAAACCCGAACATGCCGATTGCGCCGAGAGCGAGGAAAGTCAAGCCTGGAAAAAGCGAAAAAATAAAGTCCCAGGTAGGACCTGCAAGCGCATTCGGAAACGGCCGCAGCCATCCACCGAGCCAAAGGGTTACCGCGATCGAAGAAACTGCGACCATCGCCGCGTACTCGGCGAGCATGAACAATGACCACCGAAGCCCGCTGTACTCCGTGTGGAAACCGGCAGTGAGTTCAGATTCGGCTTCCGGCAGATCGAACGGGGCGCGATTCGTTTCGGCAATCATCGCCACGGCGAAAATGAAGAATGCAATCAATCCCAGCGGGAAAAACTTGAACAGGAACCACACATGCTGCGCTTGCTGCGCTTGGACAATCCCGATCATGCTGAGCGTGCCGATGCCATCGCCCGCCACGTCATACATGCCGATTCCGCCAACGCTCGTCATCAGCACAGCTGACACAACCGCCAATCCCATCGCGACTTCGTAGGAGACCATCTGGGCGCTCGACCGTAGCGCACCAATCAGCGGGTAATTCGAGTTTGAAGCCCATCCCGCCATGACTACGCCGAGCACACTTAGTGACGAGACACCGAGCATAAAGAGGATGCCGATGTTCATGTCCGTAACAGCTTGCGTAGGCCCAAATGGGATAACGATGTAGACCGTGAAGGCCGAGAGAAGGCCGATCAGGGGTGCAATCCAGAAAACGAAACTGTCAGCTCTCGCCGGAATGATGTCTTCCTTGAGCATGAGCTTCAACGCATCCGCAATCGGTTGCAGCAGTCCGTGCGGACCTACGCGCATGGGCCCAAGGCGAACCTGCATGTGCGCCAGGGCTTTGCGCTCGATCCAGTTCATCGCCATCACAACGACCGACACGCCAGCGAAAATTACGAGGATATAAATCAGAGCCCACAGCTGGTTTCCGGCTTGGCCGGGAGTCAGCGCATCACCCCCGAGATAGGACTGGAGATAGGAAAGCATCAGCGATCCACCTCGCCGAGAACGATGTCGAGAGTGCCAATCACGGCGATCACATCAGCAACAAGCGCACCGCGAACCATCAGGTCAAGCGCCTGCAAATTGACGAATGATGGTGGGCGCACTCGCACACGATACGGCTGAGTCGATCCATCGCTCACGATGAAGTATCCAAGCTCTCCTTTCGGAGCTTCGATGGAGTGATAGATCTCGCCGACGGCAGGCTTTATCACCTTCGGCACCTTAGCCATGATTGGCCCTTCCGGAATGGCGTCGACCGCCTGGCGAATAATGCGCAAAGATTGCCGCATTTCGGCCATGCGAACGATGTACCGATCGTAGGTATCGCCGTTCTGTCCGATCGGGATTTCGAAATCGAAATCTTTATACGCCGCATACGGCTGAGCCTTGCGGAGGTCCCACTTGACGCCGCTCGCGCGAAGAACCGGGCCCGTGACACCCAGGGCAATACAATCCTTTGCGGAAATCACGCCTATATTTTTCGTGCGTTCCACCCAGATGCGGTTGGTGGTGAGCAGTTCCTCGTATTCATCAATTTTCGGAGCGACGAATTGCAGGAAGTTCAGAACATCCTTCTCGAATCCGTCGTAGGTCTCGTACTGGCAGCCGCCAATGCGGAAAGCATGTGTCGTTAGACGTGCCCCGCAATACTTCTCGAAAATCTTTAGGATCTCTTCCCGATCCCGGAACGTATAAAAAAGCGGCGTCATGGCGCCGATATCGAGCGCGTGCGTGCCGAGCCAGAGTTGATGGCTGGCAATCCGGTTCAACTCCGTAAGAATCGACCGAATGTAACGTGCCCGTGGCGGCGCTTCCACATTCAACAGCTTCTCGACTGCTTCACAGTATCCAAGCGCATTCGAGACCGCCGCAACATAATCCATACGGTCCACATACGGATTGAACATCGTGTACGTGCGGTTTTCGGCAATCTTCTCGACGCCGCGGTGCAGATACCCAATCACGCACTCGGTCCCAAGAACCTTTTCGCCATCCAGCTTCAGGATGACTCGCAGCACACCATGAGTTGCCGGATGCTGCGGTCCCATGTTGATGACTAGTTCATTAGCGTCGAGAAATGTACGGCTTTCATCGAGGTCCAAGGGATTGCGGGAGAGTGTGGTCGTCGGATCGGTCATTGCCCGCTTTCAATCCCCAGGTTGATTTGAACCCACTCAGTGTCCTGCTGGATGATTCCGTAATCCTTCCGCAACGGATAACCCTTCCAGCCATCCGGCAGAAGAATGCGCTTCATGTCGGGATGTCCTTCGAAACGGATGCCGAACATATCGAAGACTTCCCTCTCCAGCCAGTTGGCGGTCGGCCAAATGGCAACAGAACTTGGCGGCGTATCGGTTTCAGCGATCTGCGTTTTCACACGGATCCGTTCATTCTTTCCGTGCGAGTAAAGAATCCAAACGAGATCAAATTGTTTTTCTCGCTTGGGATAGTGCACGGCGGTGATATCGACGCAATAGTCGAATCCCTCATCGTCGCGCAGCAACAGCAGGAAATTCGGTATCAGCGAAGAATCGACTGTGAAGTAATTCTGGCCAAGGTAGCTTTGCGCTTCTAGGCCTGACCCAAACTGGCGCTTGTACTTCGCAACCAAGGGAGAATCCCATGGAAGGGGTACCGGGCCCGCCGGTTTCGCCGGTGCGGCAGGTTTTGGTGGTGCAGCAGGGGCGGGAGCGGCCGGCTTCGGTGCTGCCGGCTGTGCTCCACCTTCGGGAGGTGGCGGCGTTTTGGTCTCCTCGGACATAGCTTGCTAAGGTCTCGAACTCAAACGTCCTGGGTTGCCGCAGAAGCCCTAACTTCTAACAGTTAGGTGGAATAGTGTCAATGACTTGTGACCCAAACCGCTGAGTTCAGACCCACTCGAGAGCACCCTTCTTCCACACCCAGATGTAGCCAACGATCAGAATGCCGAGGAAGATCAGCATCTCGATCAATCCGAAAAGCCCCAGCCAACGAAAACGTACCGCCCACGGAAAAAGAAATATGGTTTCCACGTCGAACACGACAAACAGAATGGCGATGATGTAGTAACGGACCGTATACCGACCGCGTGCAGTATCGAATGGGTCGATGCCGCATTCGTACGGCATCAATTTCGTCTTATTGGGATTTCGAGGACGAATCAGCTTAGTGGCGAGCAGCGTGAGAGGAATCAACGCTCCCACCACGGCAATAAAAATGAAAATGGGTACGTAATTCTGGGGCATTGGGTTCTTTCCGATCCGCCCCACAGTAGGCGGAACGCGCCATGTTAACTCCAATGCCGAAGACCTTCAAGGACAACTCAGAGTTCAAGAGCTCACGTGGCGGTCCGGAAGCACAAATGCAATTCGGGCAAGCTCCGAGTGCAGCGTTTCTGGCGAGTAGATGCGATCGAGAACGCCACCCTTCCAAACGAAAAGGTCGTGGTTCTGCGATGAAAATTCGTCCCAGCTCTGCACCTGGTCCGCCCGAAACATCCGTTCGCGAATCAGGAACAGATACGCCCAGGTGATCGTTTCGTGATATTTGTCGGCTTTCCCGTGAGCGGTGGCAAACCTTTTAATTGAGCCTGAGAAACGCTCCAGCGCTTCAATAATTGGGAAGCGCAGCAGATACTCGAATGCGAGCCGCACATGGTCCGAGTGATGAAATGATTCCGCGGGTGTTTCCCCTCGCTCGAACTGCCGGATGAGTTCTTCGCCGGTCATGGCTTCTTCCTCCCTGCCCGCTCTTTCTTTGATGAAGACAGGTCCGCTTTCGCCCTCCCTGTTCGAATTTCCGTCAGGCGATGGCTCGCGGTCGAGTCCAAATCAAGGTCGTAAAATTTCTTGAGTTCGCGAATGCGGTCGAGCGATGCCGCACTGAACGGAGTCTTGCCATCGAACGCATGCAGAACGACACCTTCGAGCACGTCACCGAGTGTCATGTCGTGGTATTCGGCAAAAGCCTTCAAGACTTTGAGAAGGCGCTTTTCCATCCGAACGCCGGTTTGAACGCGTTCAATCAGCATATTTGCTTCAGTCATGGTACCAATGTACCACGGTACCAAACAAAACTCAATTCCTCCAGTTTCTTTCAGGGGTAAAGACAAGAAATCCGTCATCCATAAAAAACGGCGGCTTTCGCCGCCGGGTCCATCAGAATTGAATATCTTTAACTTTGCTTAGTTGCCGTCGGGCCGACGCTTCAACGTGGGTCGGTCGTCGTCCTTGTCTTTCCCGTCTTTATCGCTTCCCGTTTTATCGCTCGTGGTCGTGCGCCGCAGAGACGGACGATTGCTTTCTTTCTCGTCAACGACTTTGCGTCGATTTTCGAGCACTGCCAGCCGCGATTTCACATCGTCGAACTCGGATGTCGAAACCACGTACTGCGCACGCGCCGGAAGGATCTTTCCAATCTCTTCCTGCGACTTCTCGATCCGATCCGGCGTCTGCGGATGTGTCGAGAACGCCTTTGCTAAAGTCCCCGGCTTCCGCTTCTCTTTCGCCTGCAGTTTCTCGAAGAAGCTGACGAATGCCTGCGGATCGTAGCCGCTCTTATACATATACTGCAGACCGAGATAATCCGCCTCAGCTTCAAATCCACGCTGGAATGAAAGGAACGTCAGTGGCAAACCAAGTCCCGCTGCCGAGCGCACGGCATAACCGATACCGCCACCGACGAAGATCAGTGGAATCGTAGCAATATTTGCAAACTGGCCACGCGTCATTTGCCGCGTAATGTGCCGCGCCGCCACGTGAGCGATTTCGTGCGCCATCACACCCGCCAGCTCTGCTTCTTCGTCCGCAGCCAGAATCAGACCGGAGTTGACGTAGAAGAAGCCGCCCGGCAACGCCATTGCGTTCACTTCGTCAGAATCAATGACTTTGATCGTAAACGGCACCTGGGCATCGGAGTTCCGTACCAAGTTCTGGCCGATGCGGTTCACATATTCATTGATCACTGGGTCTTGAATGAGCTTGACGCTGGCTTCGACTTGCTGGGCATATTCCTTGCCCATGCGAATCTCGCTCTCAAGCGAATACCAGTTGCTCAGGCCGCGACCCCCGATCTTGCGGTTCCCAATGGCGTCTACGTCGTTCTTGCCGCCATCATGTTTGACCTGGCTGTCGTCGGGCTGCTTGACCGGCTCAGTCACCTGTGGTGTCGGGGTGGAATCAGTTTTGGTGCTATCGGTCGTTCCACCAGGTTCCTGCGCGTAGAAAGGCACGGCCGTCAGCGCCAGAAACGCGAGGCTGGCTATCAACTTCTTCAACTTCATACTCGTACTCCCTGCCCCGAACCTGGGCCTTCGGTCGGATTATACCCCCGCCCAATCCAGCTTTTTTGGGGACTTCACTCTCTTCTTATTGGACGCAAGCTTTTGGTTCCGGGTTACCTTAATTCGCGAGCCTTCTAGAAGTTGCAACAACTGGAATTCCCGTAGGTTCGCGATCGAGCAGTCGCAAGCAGGCGTTGGAGGGCCGTGGCTGTAACCCTATGATAATTCGAGAGTACCGAAATTCATTTCCCAGATGCGACCTCAAACTCCACTTGCACTTCGTTCTTCACTCGAACCGTTCCTCCGGCCACGCGAACTGGTTCCATTCCAAATTCTTTCTGGGCGATGACAGCTCTGCCCCGATAATGACCTTCCTGGCCTTCCACTTCAACTTTCACCGGGTGTGTTTGCCCATGAAGGGTTAGTTCTCCTTCAATCGTCCACTTGTCGCCAGTTAAGCGTTTAATTTCGGTAGATCTGAATTTGATCTCCGGAAACTTCTCTGCATCCAGCACCGTCGGTCCGAGCATGGTGGATTGAATCGTATTTCGATCTTTGTCTGAAACCTCGCGGTCCATGACTCGCAATTCCCCGGATCGAACCTTCAATTCAACCGACGGCTGCACTTCACTGAAGTGCCCCTCCGAAATCGGGGCGACGATCTCGTGGTCATGCGCAAATGCCGAAAAGAGTCCTGATTTGAAAACACGAATTGTGATCGACGACTTTTTTGTGTCGATCTGTCTGACTTCCTGCGCTAAGCAGGTTTGCGCCAGCTCTCCAACCAGAAAGAGGCTAACGCTCAGAAGTAAAACTCTCATCTCAGTGCCTCGACTTGAGTTCACCCTTTAACCGATTCTCAGAGTAGCTGAAATGATCCCAGCCATTTGTCACGAATTTGTCGAAGGTACAAACGTCATGATTTTCTGCGAAATAGGAACTTCTGTGTCTTGTTACTTAGCACGGACAGGGATACAAGTTGGGGTCGCGAGGTTCCGTGCCCTCGACTGATCGTGGATTCCTACTGGGGTTCGGCGAGGCCAATTTAATCAGTTGCCTTTGATTGGCATTTAGTTCCGTTCTTGTTGCGTGCTTTAGCTCGTCGATTTCGCCCAAGGAGTCTTTGTTGTGGCCAGAAATGCGCTCGCGCTCGCTGTGGTTCTCTTGGGGACAGCACTATTGGGAAATGCGCTCGCCCCACAAGTTGTAACTACGTCTCCCCTTCCATCTGGAATTGACAACGTCTGGTATCGCAAGCAACTCTCCGCCACTGGTGGTTCGGGCGGCTACACCTGGACCAAGCCTTGGGGAACGCTGCCGAAGGGTCTCAGCTTGGGATCCGGTGGAGCGATCTCCGGCACCCCAAAACAGACGGGTTCATTCAACTTCACGGTCCGTGTAAAGGACTCCAAGAACCAGTCTTCCACTAAGTCCTATACCCTGCGCATTACAGCCGCTGACATCGTAAGCGGCGCAGATAACCGCTACTGCGCAGCACCCCGCACTGCCCAGTTTGGCGCTTCGGACGGTCCCGCGGCATTGCCTCGTCAGTGCCTCAACACGGCCCTCTCTTCAACGCCCTCTCCAAGAGCAACTTATTCGGTATGCGCGAGCGGTTGCGCATACAAAACTCTGCAGACTGCCGTTGATGCCGCAACTTGCGGGGACACAATTGAGTTAGCTGCCGGCCAGACATTCACCGATGGCAAAATCATTTTCCCGAAACGTAACTGCGACGATGCCCATTGGATCACCATACGGACCAGCACTCCGGATAGCCTGCTCCCACCCGAAGGTACGCGCATGACGCCATGCTGGGCCGGCGTCGCCTCTTTACCAGACCGACCCAAATTCGACTGCCCTTCGACAGGAGTTCCCTCCACCAGTCGCCTCGCAAAAATCGTGATTGCGCCGTCAATGGGCAGCATCTTCATTCGTGGGGACCATTACCGACTCATCGGACTTGAGGTCACGCGTCCTGGCGGGGGCGGCGTTGTCAGCTTCTTTTTCAATGTTGGCGGCGGATCGAACGTTATCTTCGACCGCATGTGGATGCACGGCACTTCACACGACGAACTCACCCACGGAGTTATGCTCAGCGACTCCCATCACGTCGCCGTGATCGACTCTTACTTCAACGACTTCAAGTGTGTCGCCAAAGTTGGCGCGTGCTCGGACTCACAAACCATCTCGGGTAACAACAACTCCATTGCAGGAGTCGCTGGCGCCTACAAGATCGTTAACAACTTCCTCGAGGCGGCTGGTGAAAACGTTCTTTTCGGCGGTGGTCCATCGGTTGACACGGGTGGTGATTTTGAAATCCGTCGCAACTACTTTTACAAACCGATGAGTTGGAGTCCTGGCAGTTCCACCTATGCGGGCACGCGGTGGGTCGTCAAAAACCACCTGGAAATGAAGAATGCAACCAGGGCGTTGGTCGAAGCCAATGTCTTTGAAAACATCTGGGGTGGATTCAGCCAGTTCGGCGCACACGTGCTGCTGACTCCCAAAAATCAGGCTCTCGGTTCGAAGAACCTGTGCTCAATCTGCCAGGTCACCAACATTACTTTCCGCTATAACCACTTCATCACCGGTGCACAAGTTTTTCAGATGGCAAATGGGAAGAATGCGAACGGTGCCTACGCAAAAGCAGGCGGCTACTACTCCGTCCATGACAATCTCGCCGAGAACCTCGCTTACCGGGGTTGCTATGGCTGCACAAACCAGTACAACCAGATCGCAACCGGTCTCGACGCGCCCTTGTCGAATATCCTGAGCAACGTCTCACTGGCGCACAACACGTTCGTCGTCTCGACAGCCGTTGAAAATGCGCCCAGGCTGAATGCAGGATTTCTCGGACTGGGCGGCCCACAGAATAAAGTTCAACCGAATATGTCAATCACTAACAATATCTTCGCTGGCGGGTATTACGGTCCATGGTCCACCGGAAGCACCGCGAATTGTGCCTATGACCAGGGGAGTCCGAAAGCGAAATTCACCGCTTGCTGGAGTGGTTGGACCTTCGCTGGTAACGTAATTTCGAATGGTATGAACATTCATCAGATTCCGACTTGGCCGTCGGCGACCACAAAGTTCCCTGCGAAACAGTCGGACATAGGCTATGTCAGTCTGGGTACTGGATTAGGCGGAGATTATCGTTTATCGAGCGCGAGTGGATTTCGTTCGGAGTCCACCGACGGCACCGATCCTGGCGCCGACATGACCACACTCAACTCCCTTACAACCAACGTTCGTTGATTTTGTTCGGGTGAGTCCGTCTCGACCTTCCGTGGACTCACCCGCTTTTTCTTCAAGCTTCGGCAGGTAGTCGTAGCCGCACTGCGACAGTCGTCGCATAGTGGCAAGTTGCTGGAAAATGCGTCAGAGTCCAGTTGCTCACCACAAACGCAGCGCGTCGGCCGAAATGCAATGTTCTCCAGATTAGGGGAACGAACGGCAGCCGGAAGAATCTTTTTTCTTCTGCCACAAAGCCTTTCCGCAATTCATCGAACTCTTCCTCGGTTAGCGGATGTTCGTATTCTGAGATGTCATCGTGCGCAGGCAGTAAAGATCTCAGCCTGCCGTAGCCTTTGCTGAAGCGTATGGGTTCCTTGACAACTACGTACCCGCCTGGCTTCAGTATTCGGTGCATTTCATTCCGCACCATCGCGATATTCAAGTGATGCACGAGCGACATGCAAAAGATCACATCCACCGATCTATCCGGCAGCCCCGTCTCGTATGCCGAGCACGCTCGTGCTTCCGCGGATAGTTGCGCATCATGAATTCGACGTTTTGCAATGGCCACGAGATCAGGTGAAATATCAATCCCAGTCACGGTTGCTCCGCGATGCACTAACGGAATCAGAGTTTCCCCGGACCCGCAGCCGAGATCTAATACGGTTTTCCCGTGTACATCTCCTAGAAGGTGAAACGCATATTCAAGCGGGAAAGGAGTGTCGGGCGATGGATTCAGATACCGATCGACATCGACCGGTGCAATGACAATCTTGCTGGCTTCTGCAGCGCTGCGACGAAGCTCATCTTGCGCTTGGGCCGATAAATCGGATGACATGAACAGCGAATCCCCGGCTCATTGTAAGCACGAAGACAGGAATCACGCCGTTACCAAGGTATGTACCACCTCGTGACGACGGCCGTTGCCAACCATTTCCAAGGCGATTCATAGATAGGAAAACACCGACACTGGAGGATTACCAGACGGTTTTCAGAAGAGTACTTTGCAGAATCTTTTCGTCTTTCGATATGAGGGTCATGCCCTCTCCTCTCGCGGTAGCCGCAATGATCCGATCTGCAGGATCTTTACTGAAAGACTCCGGGAACTGTGCTGCTAACGCCGCAATCTCCGGTGTAATGTCTCGAATCGACACGCCGGAACGCTCGACTACATTGCGAATGGATGTCTCAAGAGTGCCCACTCCACGCAGCCGTCCTCTCGCGAAAAGGTTGGCTAGTTCTACAAGCGTGATCGATGCGATCGCCAAACCTTCTTGATACTGCGCTTTACGGATTACGGCTGCCGCCCGGCGAGACAGTCGCTCGGGCTCACGGATCGACCAAACCAAAACGTGTGTGTCGAGCAAAATCACCGGAGCATTTCCCAATCTTCTGCGGGTAAGATCGGCGATTCAATGTCGCCAAGTATTTCGATCTCGTCTTTCATGCAGCCGAAGATATCCTGCGCGGGAGCATCCACTGGAACAAGTTTGGCTACCGGCTTGCCTTTTTTTGTAATTACGACGGGCTCTCGCGTGACCCGCACTCCGTCCATCACTCGGAGACAGCGCGCTTTGAATTCACCTGCCGCCATAGTCTTCATGACCACTCTCTCACGACCATGGTCATAATATCATGACCATGAATCCATTCGCAAGAAAACCGGGCTTTCGCCCGGTCTGCATATCAGTTTTGACCAAGACTCAATCGTAATACTCGAGCCCCAGATGCGTGATCAGCTCTTCGCCTTTCAGATGGCGCAACGTGTTCTTCAGCTTCATCGACTGAATGAACAGGTCATGCTCTGGATATAGGCCCGGCGCAGTCATGGGCGATTTGAAATAGAAGCTCAACCACTCCTGGATCCCAATTCCGCGCAGCTCAGAACTCCGCTGCGCCAAATCGAGGAACAGCACGAGGTCGAGCACGATAGGCGCTGCCAGGATCGAGTCGCGGCATAGGAAATCGACCTTGATCTGCATCGGATAGCCCAGCCATCCGAAGATGTCGATATTGTCCCAACCCTCTTTGTTATCTCCGCGCGGCGGATAATAATTAATCCGCACCTTATGGAAAATATCGCCGTACAGCTCGGGATAGATGCTCGGCTGCAGAATGTGCTCAAGCACTCCCAGCTTCGATTCTTCTTTCGTTTTGAAGGATCCCGGATCGTCTAGCACTTCTCCATCGCGGTTTCCGAGAATGTTCGTGGAGTACCATCCGCTTAGCCCGAGCAGGCGCGCCTTGAATGCTGGCGCCAGCACGGTCTTCATCAATGTCTGACCGGTCTTGAAATCTTTGCCGCATATCGGCGCTTCGCGATCTTTCGAGAGTTCGAGCATCGCGGGAACATCGACGGTCAAATTCGGCGCTCCGTTCGCAAATGGCACACCTTCCATCAGCGACGCGTAGGCATAGATCATCGATGGTGCAATGTTCTCATCGTTCTGGGTTAGCGCTTTCTCAAATGCCTTCACCGACTGGTGAGCTGCACTCGGTTCGATATATGTTTCGGTCGATGCACACCAAATCGTGACCAGACGCGACGCGCCGGAAGACTTGCGGAATTGACGGATGTCATCGCGCAGTTGTTCCGCGAGCTCCATCTTGTTCTTGCCTTTCTTTACATTGGGTCCGTCGATCTTTTTTACGTAGTTGTGATCGAAAACTGCCTTGCGCGGCTTGATCGACGACATGAAGGGCTTGATCTCATCCAAAAGATAACGATCAAGCACGCCAGCTTTCGACGCCGCCTCATACATGTTGTCTTCGAAGATGTCCCAGCCGGTGAATACCAGGTCATTCAATCCAGCCAAGGGCATGAATTCTTTCACTTTGGGTGAGCGCCCCTCGGTCCGTTTGCCGAGCCGGATCGTACCCATTTGTGTCAAAGAACCGATGGGTTTTGCGAGCCCTTTACGAACTGCTTCAACTCCGGCAACGAACGTGGTCGCGACCGCGCCCATTCCCGGGATCATCACGCCCAACTTGCCTTTTGCAGGCTCGAGCGCGGATCTCACGCTATTTGTCTCCGCCACTTTTACCGATTCCACTTTCGCTGTTTTCGTCTTTTTTGCGTGCTTCTGCGTAGTCGCCATAGTGCGAGTAAGTCCTTATGAGTTCCGTAGGATAGAAGGCAAACAGATATGTTCTCGTACCGAGCAACGATTTGCAACCAAGGTGGACCAAATGGCGAAATAGCGCATGGAACGCCGAACGCTGCGCACCCAATGGCCACATTCATCGATCTGCCGTTCGTGCTCTGATCTGCGATACTGATGGACTCTTGCGGGAGGCTGCTTGAACGATTACTTGCTGTCGCTCATCCTGGGGATCATTGAAGGCCTTACAGAGTTTCTTCCTGTTAGTTCCACTGCCCACCTTCGGATCTCAGAAGCCCTCCTTCATCTGAACCTGCAGGATGGCTACTGGAAAATGTATTCGATTGTCATCCAGTTAGGCGCCATTCTTTGTTTGCCGGTCTACTTCCGAGCCAGGATCGCAAAATTGCTGTCCACGTTCCCAAACGGAGAGCGTGGCGACAAAACGGTTATCACGCACCCTCTCACTCTCACCATCATCGCCTTCGTCGTGACTGCGATCCCATCTTTTCTTCTGACCAAGGTCATCGGAAAGAATCTCGAGAGCCTCTATGTGATGGGGTTGTCATTGTTAATTGGCGGAGTCGTGATGTGGATCGTGGACGCGATGAAAGCTCGCTGGGAGAAGGCCGGCCCAAATGCTCCAGACACCCAGATCCACACCTGGAGAATGGAGGACATGAGCCTCGGCCAGTCCATCTGGATTGGCGCCTGCCAGATCTTGTCCGCAGTTTTCCCTGGAACGTCGCGATCGATGGCCACAATCGCGGCTGGCCAGGTCGCCGGAATGTCGCGCGCTGCCGCTCTTGAGTTTTCTTTCTTTCTCTCAATGCCAACCATGGCTGTCGCCACTCTTTACACGCTGATGAAATCCGTGATGGGCAAAGGACAGGAGAATCCGATTGGTATTTCCCATCTCACCGGAGAGCAGTGGGCAGTCTTGGCCTTGGGATTTGTTGTTTCATTTATCGTGGCTTATGCGGCTGTCTCTTGGTTCATGGACTGGGTCCGCCGCCGTGGGTTTGTTCCTTTCGCTGTGTACAGGATCATCGTCGGCGTCGCCGTACTGATGTGGGCAACAAAGATCTAGAGATGCTCGCGCACCACTGACCACCGTTCCCTGCGCTTCATGTTTTGCACAACCCACATCTTGGGGGATACCAAGTCGGTACGATGTACCAATTCCTGCCTTCTGCGTTCAGCGAAATTCCGTCATAATTGTCTGGCTCTGGTGAACTCGCAGTTTGTCGCGCAGGTGTCTCGCGCGATTGCGAATACGCCCTGATGAAATTCTTCTCGCGTATTTTCGAACCGACCAAGAACCGTCGGTTGAACGAACTGGTCGGATTCCTGTTGTGTGTCTCTGCGCTCCTCCTTTTCCTCGCACTCATCTCCTATTCCCCGCTCGATCCGTCGCTGAACAGCGCCTCGGTTTTGACGGGTTCACGTGCTGCGCGCAATTGGGTTGGCATTGTCGGCGCTTATCTTTCGGATTTGATCCTGCAAGGCTTTGGTTTAGGCGCGTTTCTGCTTCCACTCTTCCCGCTGATGCTAGGCGTTCGTTGGTTCCGTTCGCGGAAAGTGCAATCACCGATCGCGAAGACCCTGGGCGCAATCTGGTTGCTGATGTTCGTGCCCGCGCTTCTCGCGATCCTGCCAGGACACGTGCGATGGATGAACGCGATCCCAGTCGAAGGTTTGCTCGGGCGAATCGTTGGCGATGCTCTCATTCATTATTTCAACCTGGCTGGCGCCTATATCGTTTGCGCCACCGTCCTGGCGGTCGCGCTCTATCTCACGACAGCATTTTCTTTTTCCACTTTGGAAGTCTGGGTACCGACCCGCTTGGCATTCCTGTTTGCTGCGCGTGACCGCTTCCGCGACTGGCAGGAGGAACGGCGCAAACAGAAACTGCAGAAGGAACTGGAAAAACGCCGTGCTCAAAAGCCAGTGGTGAGTTCGCAGATGGTCCAAGCCAAGGGCGGCCGATTCGAAGAAGAGCCAGAGCGGCCCATGCGGCGAGAAGTTTCACCTGAACCGGCCAAAACAGCCGGACCTGCAACTGGTATCGATCGGATAACTGCGTCGGCAACTCCGTCGGCGGCCGAGCAGAGCCGTGATGAAGCCGAGCCCATGCCGGACATCGCTGTCACCGAACGGGCGGACACGGGCCACAAGACCAAGACCGTCATGCCGAAGATTGCCGGCAGCTACAAACTGCCGTCGTCGAGCCTGCTGCACCGTCCAGACGAGCAACAGACTGTCGATGCGGACGAACTCAAGCTGCTCGCGCAAGTCCTCGTCGACAAGTATGCAGAGTTCGATGTCCACGGGCAGATTACACAGATCAACCCTGGCCCCGTCGTCACTACGTTCGAATTCAAGCCCGAAGCGGGCGTGAAGTACAGCCGCATCATCAACCTGACTGACGATCTTTGCCTCGCACTTAAAGCGGAAAGCATTCTCGTAGAACGTATGCCGGGCAAGAGCACCGTTGGTATTCAGGTTCCGAATCGTCAGCGGGAAATCATCTGGCTGCGCGAGAACGTCGAGTCCCAGGAATTCGTCAGCTCAAAATCCAAGCTGACGATGGGCATGGGCAAAGACATCAATGGACGTTTGGCCGTCGCCGATCTCGCTGGCATGCCGCACCTTCTGATTGCTGGATCGACCGGCGCCGGTAAGTCCGTCGCCATCAATGCGTTCATCATGTCGATCCTGTACAAGGCGACTCCAGATCAAGTGCGCTTGATTCTTGTCGACCCGAAGCGCCTCGAACTAGGGAACTATGAAGGTGTGCCGCATCTGTTCACGCCGATCATCACCGAACCCAAACTTGCGGCCAATGCCCTGCGCAACGCAGTACGCGAGATGGAGCGCCGCCTGAAGCTGCTCGCCGAAAAAGGCGTTCGCAATATTGCGCAGTACAACGAGCTGTTCCAGGACGATGGCACGCTCAATCTCTTCGGCGAAAACAGCGAAGAACGGCCTCTGCCTTACATCGTGATCATCATCGACGAATTAGCTGATCTGATGATGCTCGATGCTGGCAACGTTGAAGAATCCGTAACACGCCTTGCGCAAATGGCGCGCGCCGTCGGCATCCACCTCGTGCTTGCAACACAGCGTCCGTCGGTCGACGTCATCACCGGATTGATCAAGGCAAACTTTCCCGCCCGCATTTCCTTCCGCGTCGCCACCAAAGTGGATTCGCGCACGATCCTTGATTCGAACGGCGCGGAAGCTCTCCTCGGCAAAGGCGATATGTTGTACCTGCCTTCGGGATCGGCACGAGTTCATCGTCTGCACGCCCCATTTGTCACGGAAAAGGAAATCGCCGCCGTGGTGGAGTTCTGGAAATCTCAGGCCACTGCCGAGTACGTGCAGCAATTCCTCGAAGCTCCGAAAGAAGAACGCGAGGCTGCCGGTGGAGACAGCGACGGTGCGGACGAAAACGACAACGACCCCATGTACGAAGATGGGGTGCGTCTCGTGCTTGAATTTGGTAAGGCCTCTACTTCTCTGCTCCAACGACGGCTGCGTATCGGTTATGGGCGCGCCGCACATCTTATCGACATGATGGAGCGCGATGGCATCGTTGGAGCCGCCGATGGTCCTAAGCCCCGCGAAGTTCTGAAACGCCCCGACTGGATCACCGAAGTCGAAGAGTCGATGCGCTAATCCGGCGTACTCCTCAGAGCTGCTGGCAAATTTTCTTTATCTGCGCGCTTCGGGCTGCCGGGCCTAAGGCTCTTCCCTAAGACCTCGAACTGAAGAACATCGCTGGCGTTTTATTGTGTTTTCTAATAGATATATAATAGAATTGTAACTATTCTTTTTGATTCTGAACGACTTAAGGCGGGCGCTAGCAATTGCCTCCGGTCCGAGCATTGCGATAGCACTCGAAAGCACTATCGAGTCGTCGTCTAGAATGCCGTTTGCTGGCGTTCCAAGGCACCTGGAATCGACGGATAAAGTCTTGGTAGGCCTGGAGGTCATCTGCGGGGTGAGCGTGTCGTAAATCGCATTTAAACGCTGGTTTGTTTTATTTGGAGATTTTAAACAAGCCCGGAGTGTTTCCTTTTAGCGAAACATGGATTTCTAACTTCGGACTCTCTGCCAACGTCCACCGGCCAACTGATCACCGAGAACTAGCGACCGGCTTTTCCCGTAACCCTCGAACTGCAAGCCAGGCTAGCACCGCCACGGCAAGCGCCATCGCAATCCACAGCACTGCCTTATGACGATCCGACCACGGCCGGTCATCGGGGCGGGGCTTGTGGATGGGATTGGCGGCCGGTGCTTCCAATGAAGCTTCCGCTGCGTTCGGTTCTTCAGAGAAAATTTTGGCGTAATCGTAGTTAGGTGGACCAAGCTTCGCGTCACCGTAGTACAGCTTGAGGTTCGCTCGGCCTGCTGGGTCGAAATACAAACGCCGCTGAAATGACTGCGGCTCAATGGACTGAATCTCGAGCGAAGGATCGTCGCCATTCTCGACGATGACCGTGAATTGCTTGCAGGTGCAGATGCTGGCTCGCACGATCACATCTTCCGAAGCGACCGTCTGCCCTCCGCGGCGCGCGTGAATGCGGCTGATCTCGCCCGTCGCAAGGTTGATTTTGTTTTCACCCTCCATCACAACCGCACGACGAAAATTCGCATTGTTCGGCGAGACACTGAACACAACGCGATCCACGGGAATGTTCGCGTACAGATCGCAGACGAATCGCGATTGATGCGTATCGGATGAGGACGCAGGCTTGCACGCACCTGCGGGGATGTAAGCTGCCTTCCGTTCCTGCAGGTTCGCTACGAATGCGCCCAATACCTGCTTCGGTTCGACTTCGCGGCCCAGCTTCACGTGCACATATCGGTAATTCCAGGCGGGAAGAGCAATAGTGAAATTCGATCCGAGCTTTTCGGTTGAGAAATCGTAGAGCGTCGATGGCGTAGGCCAAGGCGCCCGTTTTCCTCCCTTAAGCTCTTCCCTTCCTTCAATGGAAGCGCTCGCAACGAAGTTCCTGGCATCCAGCTTCAATCGAATGTGGTCGTACTCGGGTACGCCTTGCATGTCCAGATCAAATTCGGCGTGGTCGCCGACGCGTGAGAGATTCAGGATCTTGACCTCGTGTTCTTCCGTGGTCGCACTTCCCCGCGCTTGCAGTTGCACATAAGCAACCTGTCTGTCTCCGTCATACAAGCGCAGGTCGGCCAGGTCGGGTCTTGCTTTTTGCCAGACTTCCGGATCGAGTATGAGATAGTTCTGTCGCGAAGCGTCCTCGATGCGCACTCCTCGGATCGTTGAAAAATATCGTAGGTCCGTAGATTGAGAGATGGCAGAGGGGATTAAAGAAAGAAAGGTGCAAACCCACAAGCTGCACGCAAGAAGGCGCGTCACGACGGTGTGGTCTCCTGGTGCTTTTTGGATAAGTGCAGCCAATCGCGCTGATAGACGAATGAAATGGCCAACAGGATCACTCCCAGCACGATGAAGCTCAGGATGCGATAAGCGCGATCGAGTTCAGAAACGTCATAGACGAAAACTTTGATGATTGTGACGGCGATGAGCACCAGGGCCTGCCAGCGGATAAACGCTGAGCGCCGCCAGAAGCCAATCGCCATCAGAACAGCACCGTATACCATCCACAACGCCGAGAAGGTGAAATCTCGCGCGCGGGTTAGCGCGCGAAGTTCCGTGGAATAGGGGGTTTGATAACGGTAGCCCCGAATAATGAATTGGATTTGCCGATCGAAGTAGTCGTACACCTCATGGCTGAGTGCCAGCAATGCAAGAACGTTCAAAGCGATCGACGCAAATACGACAGCGCTCTTGCCCGTCTCGTCTTTACGCTGCGCGCCGAACCAGATGACAGCAGCCAGCACCGCAATGGCAACAAGGTAAGTCGCAAAGCGCGCGTTGAAGAAGATCGTGTCCGTCCGGAAATTGTCGTACACAATCAGGCGAACGACGCCCAGAACGAGCGCGCCGACCGCGAAAACATTCAGCAGCTCGGATTTAATTCGATCCGCGACCCAGAGCAGAACTCCGGCTTCGATCAACCAGCCAATCGTGATCCAGTGAGCATCGAGGCGGATGGGGATCGCAATAGTGACGAAACCGATTGCCAACGCGAGGTGCAGTAAGCGCAAGGATTGCTGGGCCTCTTCTCCGTAACGAACTCCAGCACGGCGGCTGAGCAAAATGTAAACAGCTGCTAACGCGAGCGCGAACCAGGCAGTCAGCGTCTTGTCGATCGCCTCGTACATCGCATAAACCTGCAGGAAATACACACCTGCGTTGACGAAGGCGAGGAAGAGCGCAAGCGGTGATCCGCTTCCCCGACGAAGCTGCTCTGGAATAGTTGTGGTATCAATGTCGGCCGTGCGTCGACGCGCGACCAGCGGAGCCACCGCGAAAATCGCAAAGAACAATGTCGCGAACCCAAGCGTGAGGCGCAGTTGCGAAACGCTGTAGAAGCTTGCGTACCACCCCATATAGAGCGACAGAGTGCCCACGAAGCTGATCACGAGCAGTCGCTGCCATGGGCGAGTCACGACAAGCACCAACGTAGCGAGATCGAGCAGAGCAACGTAGGCAAATAATTCGAATTCGCGGTTCTGTCCGGTCGAAAGCAGGACGGGCGTCGCAAAACCGCCTGTGAGTGCGAATGCTGCAAGGATTTCGGCGTGTTGCGTGATTGCCATGACAGCAGTGGCGGCGGTCACGACTAGCATCGCTAGAAATGCAAAGCCTGACGGAATTAACGCGTAGACCTGGAACGCAGCCCAGATCGAAAGGTAGAGCGTTCCGATGCCGACCGCTTTTAGTGAATACGAAAAAGCGGGATAGCCTTTAGCGCGAAACCGTTCACTCCAGAGCAAGAGTCCGATGCCCGCAAGTATCCCGATCGTGACGCGCCCGGCAGGACCAATCCAGTTGTTATCAAATGCGAACTTCAGAAAATAGGAAGTGCCCACCAATACTGCGGTAATGCCGATGCGGTTCAGCCACTGCGAACCGATGCGCGATTCGAGATCGCGGTCTTCGGATGCTGTCCTTTTCTCGATATGCAGTGGAATTGCAGGCATCGGAGGAGGAGGCGAAGGAACTTCTGCTTGTCGTGGAGGGCTTGCCGGAGGTGGTGCTGCGACGCTTGGGATCGCAGGTGCGGTTTCTTCGCGTGCAGGCGTTGTAGCCCGCAATTCAAGGGCCTGCTCCAGCCTGTACACGCGGCGGGTCAGATCAGCTATCAACGCACGCAGGGAATCGAGGTCGTCGTTGTGCGAGTCCAAAGCGCTCCCCAAGCTGAATTCCCCGGCATTATCTGCGAAACTGACCTAGTTTGAAAGGACATACCTTGTGACTGCACATACTGAATACTTGAAATTTCATACCAAGACACATCGTGCCTACGTACACATCACGCCGCAAGTGGAACAAATTGTGAAGCGGAGCGGAGTCAAGGAAGGCATGGTGCTCGTATCGGCCATGCACATCACGGCGGGTGTGTATGTGAACGATAACGAAGACGGATTGATTGAAGACATCGACAAGTGGCTGGAGGGCTTAGCGCCGTTCAAGAAAGACTACAAGCATCATCAGACCGGTGAAGACAACGGCGATTCGCACTTAAAAGCTTTGCTGATTCACCATGAGGTCATAGTGCCGATCACGGCAGGCCAACTGGACTTCGGAACGTGGCAACGAATTTTTTATGCCGAGTTCGATGGGCAGCGCGAGAAGAGGGTGATTGTGAAAGTGATGGGAGAGTGAGAGAAGCAGTGGGCAGTGGCCAGTTCTCAGTGGTCAGTGGGCGTGGGCGGTGCTCAGTTCTGTTGGGTGGCAATGCGCGCGAGATCCCTCGCCGCGCTGGAGACAGCGCGCGGCTTTGGGATGACGCCATTTGTTTGTAGAAGGCGAATCGAAGTTGTTTGAGGACAGCGCAAACAGAGCTTGCCAGGACTGTATAATCAGAGATTCCGATGAGCTATCAGGTCCTCGCCCGTAAGTACCGGCCACAGAAGTTCTCCGACGTCATCGGGCAAGAACATGTTACCCGCACGCTCAAAAATGCCCTCGAGCAAGGACGCATCGCGCACGGATACATCTTCAGCGGACATCGCGGGATCGGCAAAACGACAGTGGCTCGCATCCTTGCCATGGCGCTTAACTGCCGATCCAAGGATGCGCCAGTCGCCGAACCGTGCGGAGTCTGTGAATCGTGCACCGAGATACGAGCAGGTAACTCCGTCGATGTCATCGAGATCGACGCGGCGACAAACCGCGGCATTGACGAAATCCGTGAGTTGAGAGAGGCGGCGCGGTACCGTCCGGCGCGCGATCGCTTCAAGATCTACATTCTGGATGAAGCCCACCAGATCACCGATGCGGCTTTCAATGCGCTGCTGAAAACCTTGGAAGAACCTCCGGGACACGTCGTGTTTATGCTGGCGACGACAGCGCCGGAAGATATTCCGCAAACAATTCGTTCGCGGTGCCAGCATTTCAGCTTTCGGGCAGTGAAGTTTGAAGACATTCTCGGACAACTGCGCGACCTGACCGGCCGAGAACAGATTAAAGCGGACGAAGACGCGCTGGCATTGCTGGCAGAAGCCGGTGATGGTTCCATGCGCGATGCATTGTCGATCCTGGACCAGGCGATTGCATCTTCCAGTGGGGCGCTGACGCTCGAAGGCGTTCGGCAACTGATCGGATCTGCTCCCTCACACGTGCTTGAAAACGTGATGAAGGCAGTCGCGCAAAGTTCCAGCGAAGACGTCCTGCGGCAAGTGGACGAACTGATCAGTGAAGGCCAGAACCCGACGCATTTTGCGCGACAACTGGTTCGCTTCCTGCGTAATGCCACAGTGGCCAAGGTCGCAGGCAAAGATTCTCCCCTGCTGCAGATTTCTGGCGATGAGCGGGAACGCGTGGCGCGCGTTGCGGAACTATTCAGTGAAGAAGACTTGGCACGCCATCTCCAGATCATGTTGCGGACGCATGGCGAACTCGGTTATCGGCAAGAACAACGGTTCCATCTTGAATTGGGATTATTGAAGATGGCACACGCGCAGCGATTGCTGCCGATCGAGGAGTTGCTCAGCGGAGCCGGGCCTTCTGCCGCGGTTGCAAGACCGGTTGCTCGACCCAGCGTGGTTGGCGGAAACGAACCGCGACGAACCGAAGGAACTCGTGGCGGAGTGGTTTCGCCGTTTGCTGCCGATACTGCGCGAAAGAACAAGCCGGAGATGTCCGCCGAACCTGTTCCGGGACCAAGAGCTGTGCCGAACGCGGCTGCGGTCGTAATGGGATCGGCTGCGCCGCAAGTTGCGACAAGCGCGGCGGCGCCAGAGCGTGCAGTGGAGGCGCAAATCGCGGTCGAGCCGAAAAATTTGTCCGAGCCGGAACTGAGAAATGTTGTTCTCAACGCGCTGGCGGGACAGCCGATGCTGATTGCAATGCTCGAAGCCGGAGAATGGCGACTTGAGGGTGGCGATCTGGCGGTGAAAGTAGCCGCTTCGCAAGTTGTGATCGATATGTCGGTGAGCGCGGAGGCTAAGCGCACAGTGGGCGCTGCCGCAAGTGGGGCGGTGGGGCGTCCGGTGAAACTGAGGGTGGTTCCGGGTGGAACAGCTTCCGCGGTTCCAGTTTCGCGGGGCAATGGTGGGGGGCGTAGCAAAGCCGAGCAGGATCCCATTGTGCGCAAAATGCAAGAGACATTCGGCGCGGAAATCCGCACGATCATCGACTATACGAAGAAAGGCTAGGACTCGGCTTCAGGCGCCAGGCTGCAGCTTTTTTCGCAGTGCATTTCGGGCAGCGGATCTGAATCACAGATTGCGTTATTAAGGTCGCAGGCCACGCTGAGGCCGCTACAGAACAAAGACTGGAGCCTGGGGCCATCAGCTAGAAATGATTTATTTCCACGAGGAAGATCATGGGTGGATTCAATATTCAGGAACTGATGTCGCAGGCAAAGAAGCAGTACGAAGTCCTGCAGAAGAAAATGCAAGAGACGGTTGTGGATGCCTCCGCTGGTGGTGGCACGGTGACCGTGAAAATGGATGGCCGCAAGCAATTGTTGAGTGTGAAGATCGATCCGGAGGCGGTGAAGTCTGGAGATGTCGAGATGCTGCAGGACATGGTGATGGCCGCAATCAATGAAGCCGCGCGCAAGGTTGATACGGCGATGCAGTCGAGTCTTGGCGGGATGATGGGTGGATTGGGCGGACTCTTCTGAAATGATTCCGAAAAAACTGAAAACTATAGCGTTCCGCGTGGCCGCGATCGCCTGCCTAGGAGTTATCGCGTGCGCCCAGGCACAGCCATCTGCTGCACAAAAAGGAGAATCCGTGGCTAGCCATGCCAAAGGGACATTCGATGTGAAAATCACACCACAGGAGGACGCGGCACTCGATAAAACATTCAGCAGAATGTCCATCGATAAAGAGATCCACGGAGATCTCGAAGCGACGAGTAAAGGGCTGATGTTGGCGACCGGGGGGCCAAAAGAAGGCGCCGGCGGATACGTCGCCCTGGAACGCGTTACGTGTACGCTCGGCGGACGCACTGGGAGTTTTACGCTCCAGCACAATGCAATCATGCAGAACGGTAAGGGCGACTTGAACATCATCGTCGTGCCGGGCTCAGGAACAGAGCAGTTGGCGGGTCTGTCTGGCAAGTTCAATATCGAGATTAAAGACGGAAAGCACTACTACGATATGGAGTACACGCTGCCCACGCAGTGATGCGCGATGGGTGAGACACGCGTCTCATACGCGTTTGGGGAATAAAGATTCTTATGTCCAAATTTGCTGAGCCGATGACGCGGCTGATTGACGAACTGAAGAAACTGCCGGGAATCGGCGCGAAGACTGCACAGCGGCTGGCTTTTCATATTCTGCGCTCGAGCGACGATGATGCGGAAGCGTTGGCGGTTGCCGTTCGCGATGTAAAGGCGAGCCTGCGTCTCTGCTCGGTGTGCAACAACATCACGGACATTGATCCTTGTGTTTATTGCAGCAGTCCGACGCGGAACCAGCGCATCGTGTGCGTGGTGGAGGAGCCCACCAACATCGCCGCGATTGAGAAGACGAAGCACTTCAATGGCGTGTATCACGTGCTGCATGGGTCGTTGTCGCCGCTGCACGGAGTCGGCCCGGAGCAGCTTCGGATTGCAAACCTCGCACGGCGCGTGGAGGGCGATCAGATTGATGAAGTCATCATTGCGACGAATCCCACGGTTGAGGGGGAAGCCACTGCGACTTACTTGTCCCAGCACTTGCGGCGTCCGGGGTTGAAAGTGACTCGGATCGCGACGGGTATTCCGGTAGGAAGCGACATTGAATACGCGGATGAGATCACGATGCTCAAGTCGATCGAAGGACGGCGAGAGCTGTGAGTTTCAAGTGCTTGATGGCGGGTCATCATGTGCAAGAGTTTGAACACAGGTAGACGCGGCCGAAATTGAGCAGCAAGCCTCCTGTCCACAAGCGACGATAAACAATTCTTTCACAACTACTTACAGTCTACCCATAAAGTGCCATAGCAACTATGCGGCTGGCACGGCGTTTGCAATATTCCACGCGTTCATCTCTCGCTCCGTAGTGCTTTCAGGCTGGCGCGAGGGTGGCGGTTGTACGTGGCCAAAACGGACCACGAGTCATCGATGCGCTGGCCGCGCCGCGCTCGGATGTAACCGCATCCAACTCGACGCTATAGGAACCGGGCGAATCTGCCCGGTTTTCCTTTTTAGGCTCCATGCGTCAGGCTCTCTGCTTCAAACATCCGCTAATGCATCCAGGAAATGATTAGCTTCTTCTTCTGACGTGGTGAGGCCCTCCGGCAATGATCCGCGGTTGTATTCGGCCATGCGGTTCTTCCACTTCAAAAAGTCAGTAATGGTTTGAGGCTCGATGCGGACTTCGACCCGGCGGAGGCTTGCCAGCAACAGGTTCATCTCATAACGAAAGCCGAACTGGGAGCGCAAGTTCTTGTCGGATTCGTGTGCAACTTGAACAGAGCGGTTAAAAACTTCGAGAAGTCCCCAGCCGCGCGGGAGTTCTTCTTTTCGAATCAAACCTGGAGACGCCAAATAAAAACGCTCACAGCCTAAAGCTTTCTTCGGATCTTTGCGGAAGGGTTTGTCACGATCGGCGAGAAAGTCAGCGCGAGAAACTTTGCATTCGACGACCACTGAATGGCAGGCACGTTTCCATCCGATGGCGTCGGGCATCTCGCCGCTTACGCATGCCTGCTCGGAAAGAACAACGCCGCAGCGATAACGTCGGAGCCATTTGACGGCGAGATCAACCAATTGCGGGTGAGTCATGACTTCCCTGTTGTAGTCGCGCTGGAGCGATCAGAGAAGTGACTGGGTGGCTACCGAGGACGAACCAAGGTAGGACGTTTTGGTGCCGGCTTGCGAAATGGGCGCACAAGGATCGCGCGGCGCAAAACAGATTCCAGCAGGTAACGTTCGGTCGCCAGTTGCTGCGCGAAAGCCGCGCTCGGACGGTATCCTTCGGCGTAGATGCGGAGTTGCCGATTTCTTTCTTCCGTAATCAGGCGAGTGACAGCGGCGGATGAGGCGCTGGCAAAAACGTTTGCCAAGCGAAGGATGCCGGCCAACAAAGCGACTTGGCGGCGGTCGGCGCGCTCGAGTTGCTGCATTGTTTTCTTACTCGCAGAAGGAAGATCTCCACGATGAAAACGAACGACAGCTGCGGCGAGCTTGAGCTCATGAGCCGAGTATCCCAACGGTGGCGGAAGTATGCGCAGCAAGCGTGCAGAGACTTTCGGACGGCTCTCAGCATCCCGCACTGGCTTTACCTGATGGGCAAGGGCGGCGAGTTCCAAAATCGAGTGCAACTCTTTCTCATGAACGGCTGGAATAAGACGATGCGCGACGAGCCCATGAAATAGTTCGGAAGCCAATGCACTGACTCTTCGCGATTGCGCCACGTTCGGATCGAGGAATGCCGCCCAGACTTTCAGCCTTTCGAGTGCTGCGGCGCGGACCTGGTTCTCGGGAGGTAATTGGCTACGCCACACGCGCCAGAGTCCGTCCTTACCGTTCAATTTTTCGCGATAACGCGCAAGGCGATTGGACCTCTCTTCGAGAATGCGCCGATGCCATCGGGTGCGTTCTTCGGCATTAGCGAATGCGTGGATCTGCAATGCCACATGCCAGAGGACATCAAGATCGTGAATTTCTCCGAGTAAGTCCTGCAATTCCTTCAGGTCGTCGCTCCACAACCGATGCTGCTCAGGCAAAAAATTTTCCACGGTGTAGCGAAAACGCTTGATCGCGATGCGAGCCTGATGAAGAGAGGTTGCGGAGCGGCTTCGCATAGCGTGACGATGAGCAGCCAGAGCCTGCGTCCAGCGTTCCAGCGCAAGATGTCGAAAAACGATGTGTCCGGGGCGAAGGAAATTGAGCCGGCGCGGAAGCTCCACGCTCCAGCGCTGCCAAGCTTTGCGATCGAAGCGCTCGAGTTCCTGGTGAGCAGTCACTTTCAATCGAACCTGCTCAGACTCAGTAAACGCCAAGAGTTTTCGTGCAGGCGGATCCTCTGCAGGAAAGAGTTTTTCGACCCATTCCGCCAATACCTGTTTGTCGCGGAGCTCGCCAAGCGCCGAAAAGAGGCTGCGAGCCGCACGTTTCATCTTCTTCCAGTCAGGATTTGGATCGATTGGAATCAATCCATCGGCGAGCGAACGGCAGCGGCGAATGGCGACACGAAGGTCGTGAACCGGATCGGCAGAAAAGTCGACGGCCGCGCTATCGCATTCTTCGAGAACTCGCTGCATCCACAAGCGAAGTCCGGCCTTAGGTTTAGAACGTGGTTTCGGGAGTACGGTCAGGGTCGCGGTGGCCAAGCTGCTCTCGGCGTACATTTTCGCTGTTTTGATGCCAGAAAAGCTAGAGCTGGTCAGTTTGACAAGCAAAGAGCTCTTTAACGCAAATGTGCTGACGTTTGCGCGATGAACCTGCGACAAAGTGACTGGAGCGCAGCCAAGGGCCAATTACCGTCGTAACGTGCGCGCTCTTATTGATTCGTCATACCCTTACGGGGAAGCCGAAACTTCAGGAGACGCGTATCCCTACCTCCGGCACAAGCAACGAAAGCCGCGCTGCCTCGGCTCGCGCCTTTGTTCATAGCCTAAACATCCTCGTGAAATACACGCGGTTGTACGGCGTGGACCACAAGCGGACGGCAGGGCAGTTTGAGACAACCTGGGCAGAGCTACAAGCGTCTCTTCCAAAGACAGGCGATTCAGGATTTCTGCTGGGAGTATCCGGTCACAATCTTCTTTTAGACGGAGTTCCACTCGAGACGGGGCAGGCAGAGCGCAGCTTTGCGCAGTTGTTGACCACAGCCGGCCTGGCAAGTATTCACTTCTCTCCTCGAGTGACCATTGAAGATTTTGCTCGCCTCGTGAAAGCGTTCACGACTGGGGGCTCGAAGGCGCAGGACGTCTCCAAGCAAATCAAAGACGCACTCGGCGACAATCGCGGTTCAATCAAGATTAACGAAGTGAAGTTCGTGGCGGCGGACCCGGCGACAGGCGAAATTTCGGTCGCAGCGCAGATCGCTGCCCAAACTCTCGGTCCGGAATTCAAGGAATGGCTGAACGATCCACAGAAGCTGCTGCAACTGATCGCGGCTGCGGAGGGTTCGAAGAACGGTGGAATGCAAGCTGAGCCGGGCGCCGTTCCGGCAACGATGGTTCCAACGATAAAGCCCAAGAGTGGAGGATTCGCGGGTGGTGGCACTCTTGAAGCGCCGGGCCGTCCGGCAATTCCCGACGGCGCCTACATATGGGACGGCAAGAGCACTGTGCCCTTGCAAGAAGAAGAAGTCATTCACGCGATACGGCTGCTCACGCATTTTGGGAAAGCCGCGCAGACAATGGATTTCAAGCCGGAAGAGTTCCAGCAGGAACTCACTGCCGCTCCGGAGAACACTCGCATCAGCCTGCAACATCTCCTGGAGAATCTCGCCGGCCAGGCTACCACTTCGGAATCCGAATCGCCTTTATTGATGAAAGCGGCGGAGCATATGGCAATCCGGTTCGCGCTGGACCGCTATCAAAAGGGTGAAGTCCGGGTCAATGCTGTCCATCAAATGATGGAACACATGAGCCGGCAAATGGATACTTTGCGCCAAATACTGAAAATCCAGGAAGACAAGATGGGGAAGGCCGGATTACTGGTCGAGTCTCATGCCGACATCCTGGATCGCATGTTCTGGGCGGAAGTTCCTGAGGCAGGAAAGAAAAGTGTATTGCTCTCGAATGAAGCGCCCTGCGTGCCACCGAGAAACGTAAGACAGTTCGTGGAACTGCTACAAGAGCGCGGAGACCACGAAACGGCTGACGCGATCTTGAAAAACTATTACAGCTGCCTGGATGCGAAAGACCTAGAGCCGAGAAAGAAAACTGCGACGGGACTTTCGCAATTGGCAGATCTGTTCAGCGCTTCAGGCAGCAATCTCCTAGGCAGTGCGGTGTTGAAGGTCAGCGAACAGCTATCAAAGGAAAACGATCCGGAACAGCAAAGTTTCTTGAGCGCCGCGTTCGTGCGCTTGAGCCAAGAGGCGAGCAACAGCAAGAGCTACCCGGCGGTCAATCAAGTCTGCGCTGGAATGGACTTGATTGCGCGCAGCCGTCCAGTGCTCGCTGCTGAGATCAAACCGCGAGTCGGTGTGGAGAATCGGCTACCAGAGTTTATCGAGGAAGCGATTCGTGCCGATCATATTCATCCGGATTTGCTGGATGTCCTGAAACGCACGTCTGGTGTCGCTGTAGACCATCTCGCGGACCGTTTTTTCCGCTGCATGCGGCGAGAAGAATGCGACCGCATGGTGGACGTGGTACAGGAACTGGGTCCGTCAGCCCTCGCGCAATTACGAGAAATGCTGCGCACGGGGCAAGCGCGCCAGGCTTCATCGGCGGTCGGACTCCTCAGCCGGCTGGACGTCGCTACGCTGCTGGAACTGCTTCCCTCACGGTTGCCCGAGTGGAACCGCTTTTATCACGATATTGTTGTGCGCCAGATTGCTTACGGTGCTGCGCTCGATCGTGGACGTACGCTGGTTGAACTGCTGGAAGTTCTGGATGGACTCGTGTTGCCACAAGCCGTCGATGAGATTGGGATGAGCGGTGACCGAACCGCCTCAGCACCACTCATGGCAATGGCCAAAGCAGGCGAAGCCGAGCATCGCTCGTCATTCGTGCAGTTGAAGGCGATTGAATCATTGGGCAGGTTGAGAGAGTCCGATGCGGTTCCGATCCTGCGAGAGATTTTGGAAGAGAAAAAAATGTGGAAATGGTCGCACCACCGCGAACTCCGGGTGGCGGCGGCTCAAGCGCTGGCGAAGATTGATCCTCGATATGGCAGCCAGATCATGACCGACAGCGGCCTTGAAACGAGTGAGTTGGCTATTGCCGCGCTCGACGCTGCGCCAGCTTGCCCATGGGTGCGACAACGGCGCTACGAACGAATCGTTTTACCGCGGACGTTTTCAGCGACGATTGGCAGTTCGTGGGGAAAATCGAGCATCCTGGTCCGCGAGCTCAGTCTCGGCGGAGGTATGGGAACGAAGGAAGATAATCTCCGCATCGGCTCAGAAGCGAATCTCGAAATCTCCGTCGGCGTCCGGAAGGTTCGCGCGCAGGTTCTTCTACGGCGGGCACGTGTAAACGAAGTCGGATTTGAGATCGTGAATACCGACCTTGAAAGCCGTCACAAATTGCGGCGACTCCTCGTCGAGAGCATGGGCAAGTCTCCAGACGGACGCCATCCGGATTGGGATGGAAAGCGGAAGATCTGAAACCAAGAATCAACTAAGAAGCAAAAAGGCCTCGGCGAACCGAGGCCTTTCAATTTTTTGTGACGATCGCGATCAGGCGACCTTGACGAAAATGATCACAAGCGTGAACAGCACCAGGGACTCGATAAAGGCGAGGCCAAGAATCAATCCCAGCTGGATTGCAGGACGTGCGGCAGGATTGCGGGCGAAGCCTTCGCAAGCGGAAGCGGCGACTTTGGATTGTCCAAGGGCCGCGAGTCCGACGGCAAACGCCATGGCGAAACCGGAGGTCAGAGCGACCCAGTTCGTGCCGGCATGACCCGCCTCTGCACCTTGTGCAAATGCAGGCACAGCCAGGACCGTGCAGGCGATCAACATGAACAGCAACATTACGACTTTGCGCATTGTGTTTCTCCTCAATGAATGAACCGACAGTGGGTGGTTGACGTCATCCTCTTGCAGACGCCCTCACGCTGAAGGTCAGGTTACAGATGACAGGTCGCTGGTATGGGACCGGTCAGCTGGAAGCTGAAGTTCTCGGTTCTCGGTGATCAGTGGTCGGTGCTCCGCTCTTAGTCCAAGCTAGTGCTCGTGAGCCACTGCCTCGCCCAAATACACGCAGGCGAGTAACACAAAAATGTAAGTCTGAATGAATGCCACACCGATGTGCAGGCCCTGGAACAGAATCGGGACAGCCAGCGGCACAAGCGAAAAGAAAACCAACGTGACCATTTCTCCGGCGAACATGTTGGCGAAGAGACGAATCGTGAGCGAAAGAATGCGCGCGAGATGGCTGAAGATTTCTATGGGGAACATCAAAGGCGCCAACCACCAGACAGGTCCCATGAAGTGCTTGACGTATCCGGCCCCATTCGTCCGAAGACCCTGAAAGTGATAGTAGAACCACGTGAGAAGGGCGCAGCCCAGCGGTACAACTGGAACAGCGGTCGGGGACTCGAGTCCAGGAATCAAGCCAATCAGGTTACAGCTGAGGATGAAAAGGCCCAACGCTACAAGGTAGGGAAGGAATTTTTCGTAACCGTGGCCAATGATCTCGTGGCCAATGCCACCTACGAAGCCCTCGATCCCCTCGAAAACATGCTGCAAGGCGCCAGGCCGATCGACGGAGAGGCGAGCGCGAACAAGCAGAAAAGTGATCGTCAAAAACCCAACCACGAGCACTTCCATGGCGAATGGGTTTGTGATCGGGGCAGCGGGGTTATCCGGCTTGATGCCAAGCAGGCTCAACAAGGCGAGGACGGGACGCCCCAAAAGGTGATTCAAGAACTCAGTAAAGACGAGTTGTTCCATGCAATAGGACTCGAGTAGGGCGACGTGGATTCATTCGCGGTCACGAAAGGCGGCCCTGGCTTCGTACACAGCTTCAGTAAGCATGGCAGCGACAGGCACGCAGAGACCGAACAGAAATCCTCGGAACCCCAAAGAGTAACCAATGAATATAGCATAGGCGATCACGCCAACCAACAGATAACGAAGGAGAAAGCGCCCGATGACAACACTGCCGCGCTCGGGACTATCTTGCTTGACGATGCGCTCTGCGAGTTTCTCAACTCCTCGAGCGAGGAAGTGGAAATTGAGCCAGGAAATAGCCGCGCCCGCGGCAAAACCGATCGTGGCTGGTGCGCCATAGCGCCATGCGACGATTGGGATAAACATAACTGCCCAGATAACCGTGGCCCTTGCGATCCGACGAACGGCCCCGTTGTAGAACGGATCGACGACGTCGGAGGGAGCGGACGGGGTGTTCACGTCTTGTCCTTGAACGAGTTCATGGCCATGCGGATCATCTGAACAAAACCGACTACTGCCCCGAAAATCAGGCCAACGATGTAGATCCAGTTTTTGTGAAGCCAGTAATCGAGTAGCTTGCCAAGGATGAAACCGAGAATGACTGCGGCCGGGATGATGAAGCCGATTTCCGAATAGCGCGCTGCGGCGGTGATGAAATCACGATCTTTGTCCGGCTTTGGGTCTGGCATCGCGGAGATTGTAGCGCACGGACTTCAGCTCACAATTCCGTATTTTAAGGCGAGAAACTTTCGCAGCGAATCGGGGACAACAGCGGCGAGTTCCTGCCAGGTGAGGACTTTGCAGCGCGTGCGCAAATCCGTCTCAACGACACAGCTCATGATGCGATACCACTCTTCCAATAAATCAGGCCGGCGGCGGTCAAGCATCACGCAGAAAGAGCTGTTGGTGGCGAAAGCAGCCAGAACGTTGCGGACGAGTTGGTAGCCGAGGCAGTAGTTCCCTGCCCTTGGCAGCCGTTCCACATCGAAGACGTGATCGAGATCGCGATACGTTTCGAAGACGGAGAGAGGCTTCTGTTGGAAACCAGTCTCCGTGAGCTTTGATTCGACGAGCAGATTTCCGAGACGAAGGTCAATTTCCGTGCGGTCAACTCTGCCACTTTTTAGTGGAACGCGCGCCTTTACACCGAACTCTGGAGCCAAGCCTGGTTCGATTCCCAATAGTTGGATCACCTCTCGGCGGGCGATTAGCTTCGGAAAGCAAAAGATGTTCATCAGGAGAGCGTCGGAACTCATGCTGGAATCAAGTTCACGCCAGGTGTAGTCGCAACGAGGAAGCGCTGAGCGTGCACTGGTGTGTGGTTTCTGCAAACGGAGTGTCCATTTCGGATTGGCGAGGATGGCCCGATAGGATCGCGGGTGAAAATTGCCGTGGGAGCCATTTTCGGCGCGAAAACAAAGAACCGGCGATTGGCCGTAGCTCTCTGTGGGAGTCAGGGCATGCTTTTCCGCATAGGAACGAGCGCAGGCAATGAGTTCCTGCCGGAGCAGTGCGGCAAATGAGCCGGGGCGCAGTGCTGGCTTGGGCTCGGAGAGATCTTCCACGAAACGAGGATAAACAATTGGTGAGTGTGACAGAAGAGAACTCAGCCGTCCCTCCGGGACTTTGGTCGTTAGGTGCAGCCTACCCACCGCTAAAGCGGTGGGCTATTTTCAGTCGCCTATGGGCTCACAACCCGGTTTACATCACCTCCCACGTAAGAACGACGGCAAGAAAACAGTGGGCAAGAAAACAGTCCGCAAGGAACAGTCCGTAAGGAACAGTCCGTAAGAGCCTGTCCGTAAGAACGAGGCCGTAGGAATCTGGGCCGTAAGAACCAGCCCTCCACAGCTACAGTTCAAAAAATCCAGCCCCAAGGAGCGGTTTTGAGCATTCGGGGTTGACAATCTTGTAACGAAATTCGGGTCCTCCGCACTATGCCAGCGAAAGCCTCCTCGGCCGGACCTATTGGCCAGGCGTCAACCAACCCTCGCCAAGGAGAAGGCGGCAGAGGAGGCGCTTCGAAGTGGGGATCGAGGCTGAGCAATGAAACCGCTGGTCGGATTGCTATACAACTCCATGGTACCGGCATTGCTGGAACAAGCGCCTGCGCTGGTGGAGTGCCTGGAAGTAATTCCGGACAGATTGTGGTACGACCTGGGCCCATTGGAACGCGGACGGCGCTTTCGCCACGTGAAGGGCGCGATCGAGCAAGTCAGGCGTTGGGCCGAAGGGCGAATCGTGATCGGACATGGCATCGGTTTATCTCTCCCCAGTGCAATACCACTCGATCGAGAAGAAGTCGACCAGATCGGCGCGATCGCCGCCGAACTCGAATTTCAGTGGTATAGCGAACACCTCAGCCTGTTTCAGGCGCCTCACAGCAGCTTGCCGGCGGGAGTGAACGGCTGCGGATTGCCCGTGGTCTACGATGAAGAGACTTTCGGAATCCTGCGCCGAAAGCTTGCGACACTACGCGCAGCCACCGGGTGCGAGCTCCTGATGGAAAACGGAGCTTTCTTTGCGCCGATTCCAGAGCAGCCCATGACGGAGCCGCAGTTCCTCAACCGACTCTACGCTGAGCTTGGCTGCAGCACCCTGCTTGATCTTCACAGCTTGTATTTCGCGTGGCGCAACGGTGGTATGGATCCGGCTGAGTATCTCGAAGAACTCAATCCAGCCTGTGTGCGGGAAATCCATTTAGGCGGCGGAAAAACAGTCGCAGGCTTTTACACCAATGCGCATGGCGGAGTCACCCCGCATGCGGTGTGGAATTACGCGAGTGTGATCGCGCCAACACTGCGGAACCTGCGCGCTATCACTTTCGAGTTTGATGAAGCTTGTTACACGAAGATCGGAGTGGAAGGCATTCTGCGGGAACTTGAAAGAATTCATGTTCTGAGGGAAGCCGTGAGTGCAGCTTCGCCTTTTGTCAACGTATGCTAGCGGACTTTCAACAAGCGATGGCAGACATGGTGGCATCGCCACAGCTCTGCAATACGGTACGGCGAACACCAGACACACTTTGGCGCCGGTATACGTTGTCGACGCTTGAGTATCGGCGGCTTGTCGAGATTGCCGGCAATCATGGCATGAACGGACATTGCGCGCTCTACCGGGTGGATCGATTTGCGCCGCTCGCCTTGCACCTGCCGGAACTCTGTCGTGGTTTAAGAGAAGTTCTACCCACGTTGGTGGAGGAGTACTGGACAGAGCATCCGCGGACCGATGTGAATGCAGTACTTGAATGCGATCGTTTCTGCCGATTCCTGCTCGCAAAGGAAGCAAAAGGTTGGGCCATGCCTGCCGAAGTGAGGACAGCCTTTGAGCATGAACAGGGCGAAGTGCAGATGAAACTTGCGTTGAACTGCATTCTCTGAGGTGCTAGTTTCCGCTGTAGATCGAGGGTTCGCCCAAGCTCCCCGGCGGAGGCAAGTGACGAAGGAAAACCACGATTTCCCAGATCTCTTCGTCGCTTAATGTTCCCTTGGCGGCTGGCATCCCGGAAGGAAAAATTCCAGATTCAACCACTCGTTTTAGCTGAGCGTCAGAGTACGCCTGCACACGCGGGGACGCGAGCGATGGAACAGGTGGAGACATTTTCTTCGCAAAAGGCACGCCGGTATTCTGACCGTCGAGGCCGTGACACACGGTGCAGTAGCTCGAGAACGCTCGCTGTCCAGCGAGAATGTTCTCCTTCGTCGCAGGAAACGGATTGTCACCTTTCGCGCGGAATGTGACATTTTGCTTTACGAAGTAAGCGGCGCTTGTTTCCGCGCTCCCCGGAACTCGCGATTGACAGCCTGCGAGTCCGAGAAGCGCTGCGGCCAACAACAATCCTGGCAACGTTCTTTTGGTTGTCGCCGACATTACTCAGTCACCACGAAAGTCATTTTCATGGAACCGTGATTCACGCCACAAAAGTGATCGCAAATCGTAGTGAAAGTACCGGCGACTTGCGGAGTAATCGTTACTTCTGTCGTTTTTCCAGGTTCAATCATTTCGTCAATCTTGAAAGCACGCTGGAAAAAACCGTGCATCACGTCTGCGCTGGTGAGCCGAAGTTTTACGGTCTCACCTTTCTTGAGCGTGATCTGGTTTGGAGCAAACTCAAACCGCTTGGCAGTGATATCGATGGTGCGGACCGGCTCATCGGCGCGCACAGACGAAGAGGTGCTGAATGCCATCGTTAGATTAAGAAGTGCGAGTACTACGTATCGATTGCGAACTTTGAACACAGTGTGTCTCCTTTATTACGTGATTTACAGGCTAATAGGTTTGAGAATTTGTTGAATTCCGTTGATTTCTTTGAACTCGCGAAGCGAGAGCTTCACTTCATCCATTGAGATCGGCGTGAACGAGGGCCGAGCGTCCTTGTTTTCCGACACCAATCGGCCACCCAGGTTTTTGAATGGATGTTCCTTGTCGAAAGGGATCGGTTTTCTGTCCTGCACCTGATCGGGGTCTGGGAAAGCGAATATCAGAGAGCGTGATGCGAGGTGCCTCGTCTGGCCTTCGGTGTGATCGTGATCGCGATGGATGTGGCCATAAAGGACCGTGACGTTCTGATATGGCGCGAGCAGGTTCATGACCTCGTCGCCGTCAGAGGTGAACCACTCCCATTCAGGTTTCAGATCGAAAAGAGGACGGTGCGTGAAAACCACGATGGGAGCGGTTTTCGGAAAACGAGCAAGATCTTTTTTCAGCCAAGCCAGCTGGTCGGGACCGACCTCCGGTTTTGCGCGTGAGACATTGTCGAGCGCGATGAAGTGGACACCCGCGTGGTCGAATGAGTAATGGGATTCACCAAAGAACTCCCGGTATAGGGCGCCTGCATCGAGTCCGGCATCGTGCTCACCGGGTACGTACTGAACCTTTCCCACTTTCATCCGTTTCGATATCTCGAGAAACTGCTTCATTCGTTGGGCGTGGACGTCCTTGTCTTCGGTGTCGTGAGTGAGGTCGCCAGTGAAAAGGACAAGGTCTGGCGCCTGCGGCAGTCCGTTAATGAGTTCGACCGCATGCTCGAAGGCTTTCGTGCCTAGCGGATCGGGCGGCCCGTTGAATCCAACATGAGCGTCGCTGAGTTGGACAAAGCTGAATGGCCTTGGCCGCTCGCCATTTTGATCTCCGAGGAAGTTGAAGAACTCCCGCTCGGTTCCCGCGACGGCGGCCGCACTTGGCATGGCCGTGTAGAGGACACCGATCCCGATCGATGTCGAGAACATCTTGAGGAAGGAGCGACGATCCTGGGTCAGTTTCATGAAGTCTCCTGTAGTTGGCTGAAGCCGGTGCCGGAACGCTTGTACGCCAGTGGCGAAAAGCGTCCGTCTTGCAATTGAAAAACAGTACGAGGGCACGTTTATTCCAACGAACGCGGGAAAAATATTTTTTCAAGAAGTGGGAATAAAACGCAGGGATGGCGGTTACTCTTGAGGGAGTGTCGAACGATCAAACTTTCGAGGCCATGTCGCTGCCTCTGCTCGATCAGCTGTACAACTTCGCGCAATGGCTTACGCAAGACCGCAGCGAGGCAGAAGATCTCGTACAGGAAACGTATGCGAAGGCCCTCAAAAGTTTTGGCCTGTTTCAACCAGGCACAAATTTCCGCGCGTGGATGTACAAGATCCTCCGGAATACGTTCTTGAATACGAGAACTGGAATGAGGGCAGCGACGGAACCGATCGAAGACGATGAAACGATGCTTCCACCGGTGGTTGAAACGCCCGAGACGTTGATGATTCAGAACGTGGAGCAGCAAATCTTGCAGGCGGCGCTAGCGGAGCTTCCGGTTTCAGCGCGAGAGATTGTGCTGCTCTCAGACGTGGAAGAGATGTCATACCAGGAAATTGCAACAGCGCTCGGCATTCCGATTGGCACTGTGATGTCCCGACTTTCAAGGGCGCGTCGAACGCTGCGAGAACTGGTCCGCAAGAAGCTTGAGGTCAAGGCATGAACTGCGAAGAAGCCCGCGGGAAAGTTGACGCCTACCTGGATGACGGCTTGTCGACGCAAGACGTGCGTGAACTCGAGACTCATTTGAACGCATGCCGTGATTGCAGTGCTGCGCTACTGCGTGCTGTTCAATGGAAGAAACAGCTCCGCGCCGCGGGGAAGGCTTTCGTGCCGACCGCATCGTTCAGACAGCGAATCTATGACCAGGTCCAGGCAAAACCCAAGAAAGCATGGAAATGGAACTGGGCTCCACTGACCGCGGTTTTGGCGGCGCTAGTTGTCGCAACGTTGCTGTTTTCAGTGCACCGGCAGGATCGCTTGACGGCCAAACAAACATTCGGAGAAATCGCAGATCTGCATGTAGCGACATTGGCAAGCCAGTCCCCTGTCGATGTGATATCCACGGATCGACACACAGTGAAGCCGTGGTTTCAAGGAAGAATTCCGTTCACGTTTAATCTCCCAGAGTTGAACGGATCAAATTTTTCGTTGATTGGAGGCCGCGTGGCTTACCTGCGGCAGAGTCCGGGTGCGGAACTAATTTTCCAGGTGCGGCAGCACCGAATTTCGGTTTTTATTTTCCAGGAAAGGGCAATCGCGGAGAGCCTACCCGGCTCTGCGGGGGACCTTCATCAATTGACATTCACCATGGAAAGCTGGACGCAGGATGGTTTGCGTTACTTTGTGATTGGTGATGCAGGAAGACAAGACATCACAGCCCTCAGCGACTTACTGAAGGCGGCGGCTCGCAGCTAACTATCGCTTTCCGCGATACAGCCCAGCAATCCCAAACGTGTATGGAGTCCAAGTAGCTTCGCGAAAGCCAGCGCGCCGCATCCGCTCAAGCATCTCTTGCGGTTGCGGGAATCGTTCGACGGAGGCGGGCAAGTAGGCATAGGGACCTTTTACTCCGGAGATGAGTGTTCCGATTCGGGGCAGCACGTTCTTGAAGTAGACGCGGTAGAGCTTGCCCAGCAAGCCTTTTGGCTCGCCGAAGTCCAGAATTCCGCACTCTCCTTCCGGCCGCAATATACGAGCAATCTCACGTAGGCCAGCATCGTAGTCAGCTAGATTGCGGAAACCGAATGCGGAAGTGACTAGATCGAAATGCGCATCGGCGAATGGCAGATGAAGCGCATCGGCTTCGATCCAGCGGAGAGAAGTGCCCCGACTCTTCGAGAAGGCGCGCTGAAGCATGGTGTGCGAAAAATCAGCTCCGACGATTTCGGGCAGATTCGGTCTGGCACGCCGGAGAAGCGCAAAGGTCATGTCGCCGGTGCCGCAGCAGAGATCAAGAACACGATTGTTGGGATTTCTGAGGATATCGTCGAACGAACGAGCGGCGCGCCACCACCAATAGCGGTCGACATTCATCGAAAGCACGTGATTGAGTAGATCGTAGCGAGGCGCAATCGTCGTGAACATTTCGCGGACGGCACGCGAAGCAGATTGCTGATCGTGCGCGCCTTCGGGGGTGGCTCCGACGACAGAAGGTTTGGACGAAGTAATCACGGTCATTGCGCGTTAGCGGGCTCCCGATATGCGCCGCAGCTCATCGACTGCGGACAGAACAGCTCTCTCGGGCACATCGTTGGCGATTTCCACTTTGCCAATATCGCGCGGAAGGATGAAGTGCACGACTCCGTTCTTGGTTTTCTTGTCCGACTTCAGTCGCTTGAGGATGTTTGTGCTGCGAACTTCGACTTTCGGAAGGCGGCCCATCGAGAGGACCGCATCCGTTAAGCGACCAGCGCCAACGCTATCAAGACGTTGCGTTGCGAGCGCGAGATTCGCTGCTGCCACCATCCCCCATGCGACCGCTTCCCCATGAAGAAAACGACGGTAAAGGGTTTCGGATTCCAAAGCGTGACCGATGGTGTGTCCGAGGTTTAGCACCTGCCGAAGGCCGTGCTCTCGTTCGTCCGAGGAAACGACATTCGCCTTAAGACGGGCGGAATCGGAGATGACTTTTTCAAGAACCTGGGCATCACGTCTCAGGATTTCCTGTCGATTATTTTCGAATAAGTGAAACAGTTGCGGGTCGCCAATGATGCCGGACTTCAGAGCCTCGTACAACCCGGCCTGATACTCGCGATCGGGCAACGTGGTGAGAACAGCTGGGTCGATGAGAACGGCTTTCGGTTGATGGAATGTTCCAACAAGATTCTTGCCGGCGCGAAGATTGACTCCAGTTTTGCCGCCGATGGACGCATCGACTTGGGCCAGCACAGTCGTGGGGATCTGAATAAAGTCGATACCGCGCATGTAGGCGGATGCCAAAAATCCGGTGACATCGCCGACAACGCCGCCACCAAATGCCAGAACTGCCGACTTGCGATCGGCTCCGAGTTTTACGAGTTGCTCGGCTAAGAGTTCCACTGTGGAGAGAACTTTGTGCCGCTCTCCATCTTTCACCTCGAGGATGTGCGGGTTGAAACCTGCCTGCTTGAGCGACGCAGTAAGCGTCTTTCCCCATTTGCGTTTTACGGGAGGAACGGTAACTACGAAGAGTTGTTGGCGATCGCCAAGAATTTCCCGAACCAAGGCTCCGGCTTTACCGAGCAGGCCATGTTCGATCCAGACATCGTACGGATGTGACGGGATGGCAACGGTGACACGCGACATCGCCTCAATCATAGCGTAGTGGGCTGTGCAGGGCGGATCGCGAGACGTCAGTGAGCTTTTTTCGGATTCAGCAACGAGGCCACTACCGAGATTGCCAGAACGCCAAGCACCACGCTGAGAGCGATCCAGGTGGGCAGTTTGAAATAACCAGAGCCGAGCATCTTCAATCCCACGAACATGAGAATCGTGGCGAGACCATAGTGGAGATAGCGGAACATTTCCATCAATCCGGCTAGCGCGAAGTACATCGAACGAAGACCGAGGATGGCGAACACGTTCGAGGTGTAGACGATGAATGCGTCGCGCGTGATCGCGAGGACTGCGGGAATCGAGTCGACTGCAAACAGGACGTCGGTGGTTTCAACGACTAGCAGAACGACGAAGAGCGGGGTGGCGAATAGCCCTGGCTTGCGGACGAAAAATTTATCGCCCACGTAGTCTTTTGTAACAGGAACGTACTTGCGGAAGAGACGCAAAACGGGATTTTGTTCCGGATGGATCTCGGTTTCGCCCTGTCTCAGGAGTTTGAATCCGCTGTATAGAAGCAGAATTCCAAACACGTAAATGATCCAGTGGAAGCGGTTGATCAGGCTAACGCCCGCGAGGATGAAGATGCCTCGCATGACAAGCGCGCCAACGATTCCCCAAAACAGAACCTTGTGCTGATCATGGCTTGGCACTTTGAAATAGCGAAAGATGACCAGGAACACAAACAGGTTGTCGACACTGAGCGAGAGTTCGATCACGTAACCGGTGATGAATTCAAGGGACGAGTGGCGTCCGTGCCAGTACAAAACAATGACGGAGAAGATTGCGGCAAGGCCGATCCATGCGGCGCTCCAGGCAAGCGCTTCCTTAAAGCGGACGGTGTGCGCACGACGGTGAAAGATGCCCAGGTCGAGCGCCAGCATCACTATGACGAACAGATTGAAGAGAATCCAGAATAAGAGCAAGGTTTCCGTCTTAGATGCAAAAAGTACTCTTAACGAACTGAGCGCTCGAGGTGGGCAATCCGCGACATTTGTTGAACGCTATTGCCTCTGGCGGCCTCGTTTGCCATTTACCCAGTCGTCCCACATGCCATTGTTTTTCATCTCTTCGTCGAGATGAGCATCTTTCATGTCCTGCTCTATTTGTGCACGTGTGAGGCGGGGGCCGATGCGGTCCTGCAGATCAGCAAGCGCGAAACTCATGTAGGCCGCTTCGGCAACATGCTTTTTCAGTTGGGCGAGATCCACCTTGTCGAACGTGTCTGAAGTTGCGTGATAGGGCGTGAGATAGTTCGATTCTTCCTGATCAGCAACGAACGTGGGGACGCCTTCGAGCATGAAATCAAAGTGATCGGTGCCCGTCTCCATGGTTCGAGAGAGTTGAGTAACACCAAATTGCGCGAGGGGAGCGATGAGCGGCGCGGCCGCTGAAGCGAGGTCCTTCCGACCTCCAACAGAGAAGCCGGTGGTTTTGCCGGTACCGGAATCGTAGATAACCACGCCGACAATGCGATCCAGTTCGTTCTTATGCGACGCGGCATAGGCGCGCGAACCCATCAAGCCTTGTTCCTCGCCTGAGAAGAGCACGAATCGAATCGAGCGGCGAGGTTTCACACCGGAGTCTTTGATGGCTCGGAGCGCATCGATCACTAAAGCGGAATTGCAGCCGTTGTCTAGCGCGCCGGTTCCCAGTTCCCAGGAGTCCAGGTGGGCGCCGAGAACCACGTATTCTTCAGGCTTTTCAGTGCCGCGGAGTTCGGCGACCACATTCGATGTTTTAAAAGCTCCGCCAATTTTGTTCGGGATCGAGAGGTCCGCCCATGCGGGATGGCCCGAAGCAAGCAAACGAGCAATGCGTTCGCCATCTTCGCGGGCGACAAGGACCATCGGGATCCGGTCGATTTCTCCAGCCACCGAATTCGTGTGCCGATACAGCAAATCGTGATCGCGGGTCGACATGAAGATGATGGCGCGGGCCTTTCCTTTAACGGCGCGAGTGATGATGGGTGGGGCTTTGTCATATTCCCCGAATAAGTCGGCCCAGGTTTTCAGCACGACCGAATGGACGAGCAGGACCTTGCCGGAGATATCTCCTGCTTTAGCGAAGTCTTGTTCGGTGCCGTCTCCGACATCGACGATGGGGACGTGCTTAACCAACGCCAACGCGGGCGCCCACGCAACGGAGACGACGCGGGCATCAAAGCGTACCTGCGGAATTGAGGAGACTTTTTCATCGAGCGCTGTTCCGGTTGAGGAAATGCTCAACTCGGTCTTCCCTTCCGCCCATGAGTGCGGAATTGTGAAATCCTCTGTGCGAACGCTGTTCGCACCAGCGGCCTTGAAGGCTGCCACGCCCCAAGCAACACCAGCTTCCATCCCTGGTGTTCCGGGTACTCTCCCGCCAATCTCATCGGTAAGGTGGCGAAGGTTGTTTTCGATGGATGAAGGCTTAAGCGCTTCGGTCATGACGCGGTTGCCTGCATTGTCGGCAGCGAATGAGAGTGTGGACAACAACAAGAGAGAACTCACAATGATCCGTGAAGTGTTGGGGCGCATATGCGGGGCATTAGAAATCAAACTCGCGAAAAGTTCAAAAGTGGCATTGCCGAAAGATCACTGATGAATCGAATCCCTTCGATTACAATGTGCGCCATCATGTACAAACTTGCTCTCGTTCTGTTATCGGCACTCGCTCTCAGTGCTTGCAATAAGAATCCGAATACGAGTTCGGCAGCTCCCAAAGATGCGGTCGAGCAAAAGCTTCAGGAGATAGCTGGCAGCAACGCGACGAACTGTGGGCGTTTCGCTGTTCAGACTGCGGAGCCGCAATTGAAGGCGGCTAGTGACTGTGCGATGCAGTCGGCGCAAGGCAAAAAGCCGTTCTACATCGGATATGACATGCCAGGAATGACTGTCGCCGTCGCGAGCGCGAGCGACGGCAAGCTTTATTCAGTACAGGTGCAGGAGCGCGGGACAGTGAGCAGCGAACCATGTCCATCAGAACTGCGAGTGGCACCGAGCGGACGCGTCAGTTGTTACGCTCCCGGAACTTTCGGCGGCGGTGCCATGGGCAGCAACCCACATGGCGGGGCCATGATGCCGCCGGGCGGAAGTGGGTCAACAGGCGGAATGATGAACCCGCATGACGTGATTCCTCCAGGAGAGAGCACGCCGAATCCTCATCAGGGCACAGCGAAACCGCCGAAGAAACAATAGTCAAGACTAGCTAGCGTTGATCCAGCAACTGGATCGCTTCCAGCGTGGTGTTTCCGACAATCTCAAGGCTCTTCGGGCTGAGCTTGTCGAGTGTGTCTTGCGTCGAATGATGGAAGACGTTGTTGTACCCGTAATCGATATCGATGATGTCCGCAGAAGGTACGCCGAGCTTCACAAACGGCAGGTGATCATCTTCTACAGCGCCTTCTTGAGCAAAGAAGTGGGACTGGTAGCCGGTGCGCGCCGCGGCCTGTTGAAAGAGATCCATGAGCCACGGCGTGGAGTGGGTTTCGCGAAGAACGTCTAGTTCAGCGTCGCCGATCATATCGAGCACAAAAAGTGCTTTGATCTTCTTAAGGGTGCCGTCGCTCTGCCATTGCTGAGCGAGATGGCGTGTTCCGTAGAGGCTGTCGGTTTCACTCCATTGCTTCATGGCCTCTTCTCCGTCAGTCCAAAGCAGCCAGACACTGTAGCCATCGCGCTTTTTCCCGCGCAGATGATTAGCGAGCTCCAGCAGGATGGCGGTTGAAGAACCTCCGTCGTTCGCTCCGACATAACCGGTGTTCCGCAACGGATAGTTGGTGTCGTAATGCCCGGCGATGACAATGATTCCATCTTTGGTGCCGGGATACTTGGCAATGATGTTGCGAACGGGAAATTTTCCTTCCACAGTGTCCGCTGTGAACGTGGTGCTATCGATGTCGTCACCCTTCAAATGACCGAGGATGTAGTTCTCTAGCTTTTTGTGATTTGCGCTTCCAACCGGCCGCGCTCCGAATGCGACGACTTCTTTGACGTATTGCATCGCGCGCGAGGGATTAATGGTAGGAGCGGGAGCAGCGGGCTCCGTTTTTTCAGCGACCGGGGGAGGGGCAGGCTGCGACATAGATGCAACCGGCGTCGGAGAAACTGCCTTCGGCTGTGCTTCATTCTGCTTGGAGCAGGCGAGAGTTGATGACGCCAGCAGTAATGAGCCTGTGATCCACAAGACACACGAGCGAGTCTGTGAGAAATCGCTAGAACGCTGGCTCGTGCTGCGCGATTGATGTTGTTTCATGGTTTTCCTTGATTCTCGCCACGCTTTCAGCTCATCACAAATTGAAAGCGTGCTTCTCTACTTTGCTTTGCGCGCGCGGCGTTGGGCTGGGTGTACCAACCAGGCAATCCCGATACTGAGCACATAGAGCGCGACCATCGGTGCGGCGAAGATGCACATATTCAGGATGTCAGTCGTGGGCGTAAGGATTGCCGCGATGATGAAGATTACCAGGATGGAATACCGCAAATTGCGCCACATCCAGCCAGCAGTGACGATGCCCATCAGCGATAAGAAGAAGACGAGAATGGGGAGCTCAAAGATGGCACCCATTCCGATGATGATCACCATGAACAGATCGGTGTATTCACCGATGGTGATCATGGGCTGAAATTGCTTGCCGTAACCGATCAGAAAATCGAGTGCCTGCGGGTATACAAGTTTGTATCCAAAATAACCGCCCGCCAAAAACAGTCCGACTGTTGAGACCATAAATGGCATGACATAACGCTTCTCTTTTCGATAGAGACCCGGAGAGATGAATAGCCACAACTGGTACAGCACGACGGGTGAAGCGACGAACAGTCCAGCGAGAGCGCCAATTTTGAGATATAGGTTGAAAGGCTCGGTTGGGTTCAGATAAACGAGCTTTTCCGGCATGCCATTTCGGTGCAGGGCATCCATGATGGGACGCTGCATGACCCCGAATATGCGCTCCGCGTATCCCCAGCATGCGAAGAAGCCAACTGCGACCGCGATCAGGGAGTAGATGATTCGGCGCCGAAGTTCCTCGAGATGATCGAGGAAACTCATCGCCGGCATTTCTTCCGGGTCCGGTGAGTTGTCGTCGAACTCGGCGGCCATCTCAGGCATCAGGAGCCTGCGGGTTGGGTGGCGTATTGACGCTCGGCGGCGGCAGCTCTACCAGTTCTCCGGTCGCGACGGCACCTACAGGCGTCTGGGACGGAGGAAGGATCTGTGGCGTTGGTTCCTTCTCGAGGTTGGCGATTTCCGTTTCGATCTGGGCCTTGAATTCATTCGAAGCGCGCTTGAACTCGTTCAAGGCACGCCCAACCTGTCGTCCAATTTCGGGCAGCTTCTTTGGACCAAAGATGATCAGGGCCAGAACAAAGAGAAAGATCATCTCTGGCATGCCTAAATTCATATCGTCATGATAATGCGAGGGGCGCGATGCGGCAATGTGTCGAAGTCCCTAGCGCCCCACGAGAGATAGAATCACCGGGCCTGCAAGACGTAGGTATCGCGCAAGAGCTTGCCACCGAGCTGTCCACCGAACAGGACCGTCTTCCCGATCGCTTCGTCATAGGCTATTCCGAAAGACTCACGCGCGGGAACGAACCCTTGCGGCGACATCTGTGACCAGTCGGTACCGTCCCATGCCCAGGTGTCGTTGAGATCAGCACCCGCTAAGCCTCCACCGAAGCAGATGACTGCGTCGAAATGCGGGTCGTACGTAGCCCCGCCGAAATAGCGATACGGTGGCTGTTCGGAAGGAAGTTGGCGCGTCCAGTCGGTGCCATTCCAGGTCCACGTGTTGTATGGGTTGATGTCAGCGAGACCGGCAAAAACCACGGCATTGTTGCGAGCGATATCGTAGGCGGAAACCATTGCGCCACGGGCAGTCGGAAAGTCGAGCGGGTTTAAACGATTCCACGTGCCATTCTTCCATCGCCATGTCTGTAGCTGGTAGAACCGGCCATCGAAACCACCGAATGTTGTCACGGTTTTTGTCTTCGGATCGGTGAACACCGCCGGTCCGGTGACTGCGGGAGGCGCGCTCAAGGCGTGACCGGGCGCCCACTGCATGGTGGACCCGTCCCAAAGCCAAGTGTCTCGTAAATATCGGCCGTTGTATCCGCCGAACAAAACGAGCTTTTTCGCAACGTAATCAAAAGCCATTCCTGCGGCGGCGCGTCCAGACGGCGCGACCGGCGTATTTACCTTTTTCCAAGTCGTCCCGTCGAAGGTCCAGGTTTCGTTCAAGTAGGCGTTGTAATCGAATCCCCCGAAGAGGATCACCTTCTTGCTGATCGGGTCGTAGGCCATGGCGAAGGCCGCTCGCGCCGATGGAGAAACGGTGGGTCTCACCAGAACCCAACTGGCCGCCTGAGCAGAGGCGGACGGCAGCAACACAACACACAACAAAAGAACAACGAAAACGGTAGCCAGAATTCGGGCGAACTGGCGCGGCATGTTTCCTCCTGGGAGAAAGCCGGCGAAGTTTAACATAACTGGATTGCGGAAAGCCGCATCGGGCGCGAGTTTTGACCGACTCGGAAGGACTGTTGACAAGGTCATTCGTCTCCAAGTGGCTGAGCAATATTGGTAACCAAAGTGCTTGTGGGAGCGTCTAATACGGGTGATGGGGCATGCTATACTGCCCTTACCAATGCCGTACCGGGGATTCTCAAAATACCCCAACTGAAGGACAATCTGACAATGGCCGGTAGTTCTCGTCGCTCTCTTTATGTCGTCCTGATTCTACTCGTAACTTGCGGTTTTCTAGGGATGTTGTTTGGGCAAAAAATCACCCCAGCGGCATCTTCCGGCGGCGACAGCGATGTCCGAGACAGCCTCAAGCAGTTCACCCAGGTTTATGACTTGGTGGAACAGAATTATGCGGAACCGGTCAATCCTGATAAGGCCATTTACAACGGTGCGATCCCGGGGATGTTGCACTCGCTCGATCCGCACTCGAACTTCTTTGATCCTAAGTCTTACTCGCTCCTGAGAGAAGAACAGCGCGGAAAGTATTACGGCGTTGGCATGACGGTTGGGCCGCGCAATAACAAAGTCATCGTCATTGCCCCATTCGTCGGCACACCTGCATATCGCGCAGGCATTCACCCTGGTGACATCATCATCGCGGTTGATGGCAAGGCGACGGACAACATGAATACCACGGATGTCGCCGAACTGCTGAAAGGCCCCAAGGGGACCACGGTTCGGATCACGGTTCTGCGTGAAGGCGCCGACAAGCCGCTCGACTTCAATGTTATTCGCGATGAGATTCCACGTTACAGCGTGGATCTGCACTTCCTGATTCGTCCCGGTATTGGCTACATGCACGTCTCTGGTTTCCAGGAGACTACCGAGCACGAGGTAGCACAGGCGCTCGAAGAGATGGGCGATTTGAAGGGATTGATTCTTGACCTTCGTCAGAATCCGGGTGGGTTATTGAGTGAAGGTGTTGGAGTTGCAGATAAGTTCCTGCGAAAAGGTCAGTTGATTGTTTCGCATCACGGCCGCTCTTCACCAGAGAAGCGCTATGTCGCCAGCCACGGAAATGGCGGCAAAGAATATCCACTGGTTGTGCTGGTGAATCGCGGAACAGCGTCGGCAGCGGAAATCGTTGCAGGCGCGATCCAAGATCATGATCGCGGGCTGATCGTGGGAGAAACGACTTTTGGCAAGGGTCTGGTGCAGACGGTTTATCCGTTGGCCGAGAACACAGGGCTTGCTCTGACCACCGCGAAGTACTACACGCCGAGCGGACGCTTGATCCAGCGCGATTATTCGAACGTGTCGCTTTACGACTACTACTACAACCGCGAAAACGAAGAATCTGCCGCAAACCATGAAGTGAAGTTGACCGATAGCGGTCGCACAGTCTTTGGCGGAGGCGGGATCACGCCGGATGTGAAGATGGCGCCTGTGAAGAGCAACAAGCTGCAGGAGACGCTACTCCAGCGTTACTCATTCTTTAATTTCGCAAAGCGATACATCGTTACTCATCACCCGACGAAATCGTTTGAAGTAGACGAGCCCGTAATGCAGGAGTTCCGCAAGTTCCTGGACGAGGAGAAGATTCCGTACACGGAGGGCGAACTCATTGAGAATAATGATTGGGTTCGATCCCAGATCAAGAGCGAGATTTTTGTTGATTCGTTCGGCCAAGAAGAAGGGCTGAAGGTTCGCGCCGAAGGCGACCCTCAAGTCACTAAGGCTCTCGAACTTCTCCCGCAGGCACGTACCCTCGCAGAAAACGCAAAGAAGGTCATTGCCGAGCGCAATGTAGCTCCGGCGATGCAGAGATAACGAACGGATATTGAGGAGTCAGTGATCAGTTGGCGCAGCATACATGCTGCGCCTTTTGTTTTTCGGCATGGCAATGTAGCCACTTGGTTCTTGAGTGGTGGCCCGGAAACCCTTAAAGTACAGGCAAGCAGTGCCTTTGATCGCTGGCTCTAGCCCTGCTGCTGCGCCTTGATGCTGAAATTGGGAGCTTGGGTACCCGCCATACCGTTGGCCTTCATCGCCGGATGGACTGACTGGCGAACCCGCAGAATCCCCAACTGGCTGACCGTCTCCGGGGCCGTGGCTGGAATTGCGTTTCAAAGCACTCTCGAGGGATGGCAGGGAGCAAAATCTGCCTTGCTTGGCCTGCTGCTTGGCTTAGGTCTACTGCTGCCCTTTGTTCTGATCCGAAGCCTCGGCGCGGGCGATATGAAACTGGTCGGAGCCGTAGGCGCGTGTTTTGGTCCTGAAAGACTGATTCGGATTTTGATTGTAACGATTCTGGTCGAAGGTGTGATGGCGTTGGCGCTTGTTATCTCGAAACGGCGACTTTGGCAGACGTTGCGAAACATGGCTCATATCGCGGGTTCCCTGCTTTTGTTTCGCGTACCCGGGCCGGCATATTCACTGGACAATCCAGATGCTGTCAAAGTTCCGTATGGAGTTGCAGTCGCGATTACAGTGATTGGTTATGGAGTTGGTGAAGCGCTTGGCAAGCTATAGGTCCATGATGGATCGACGAAAACTCGCACGGGACGAGAGTGGTGCAGAAATTGTGGAAACCGCGCTGGTACTGCCAATCGTCTTTATGGTGCTGCTGGCGATTTTCTGGTTCGGACGTGCCTACAACGTATATTCGACAATCACCTATGCGGCGCGTGAAGGCGCGATGACGGCCGCCCGAGCAAGTTGTGCGGATTGCGGCAACACTCTGCCGACGGACGTTGCGGTCGCAACGCGAGTGGGCGACGTTCTGCGCGCATCCAAATTGGACCCCACGCAAATTGCCTCTTATGCGCCAGCACCAACCTTTTGCTCTGGATTCAACGCGGGCAATTCGTGCACAGCATCGAGTAACGTAAGGATCTGCAGAAATGTTCAAATGAACGCCGTAAGCAGTAATCAGCCAGCGTGTGGCACGCTTGTCACATTCCAATATCCTTATCAGTTTTTCCTGCCGTACACTTCGTTGAACCTGCAACTATTCAACTTGCCTGCCGCTGCAGAAGTACCGATGGAGAATTAAGGTGACACGCTTTGCGAATCTAAAAAACCTGCGCTCTACCGAGGGTTCTCAGATCGTGGAGTTTGCTGTGTCGCTTCCCCTTCTTGTCGTACTGGTGGTGGGCATTTTCGATTTCGGCGCAGCTTTTAATTTGAAACAGAAAATCCATAATGCGGCACTGCTCGCCGCCCGTACGGGCGCCAGCCAGACCACGCGAGATTTGTCTCTCACCGGCAATTGCGGCACGCCAGACTCAGTCTGTGCAATCCGGGATACCGTGGCGAACAGCCTAACGGCAGCGAAGGTCAACGATTGCGGGTTGGACTCGGCGACCGGCAGTTCTACGGGACCGCTGACTTGGACGTTCACGGCAAATAGTGGGTGTCCGGGAACCCTGACACTTACGGTTAACCGAGGGTTTTTGTACACAACTACGCTCGTGGCTCCGTTTGAGGCCAATTACACGATCGAAGGAACGCGTGCGACGGTAAGCTATCCCTATCGGTGGCAGTTTTCGAGCGTGATTCAACTCGTTACACCGAGTGCCAATTACCCGGGGTCTTCCCAGATTCACTCGACTGCGACAGTACCTAACTTGAATTGATATGAAGCTTTTGCGTAGCAAGGTGCGAAGTAACCGAGAGCGTGGCGTGACAATGCTATTAATCGCGTTCGCGATGATGTCGTTGCTTGCCATGGCAGTGTTGGCAATCGACGTGACAACACTTTACGTGGCGCAGGGCGAGGCGCAGAACGCGGCGGATGCTGCGGCGTTGGCCGGAGCAAAAATGTTTGTGACATCACAGGTAACCTCGGTATCTGGCGCGGTGCCACCAGTTACATCCGGCGATGTTTGTCAGAATGGCGGCCCCGGAAGTGCAGCAGCAGCAAACCGGGTAGCAGAAGCAACTGCCACTCAAAACACCGTAAGCGGACAAGCAGCTGCGGTGAAGACAATTGCTTGCGACTTCAGTCAGGCGGGCAATCCTCACATCACGGTGACAATCGAACGGACGCAGCTGCCAACTTTCTTTGCAAGGATATGGAGAGCGGCTTCGAATACAGTGACGGCCACGGCAACGGCAGAGGCGTTTAACGCCTCAGGACTGACTACACAGATCCAGGTGCAGTCAGTGAAACCCTGGCTCGTGCCGAATTGCGCTCCGACGGCGGCCGCTGGCGCAAATCCAAATTGTGCTAATGCTGCCAACGTTTTCTATGTGAATCCAGCCGACGGCAGCATCAATACTAATCTCCCTTCCGTTCTTGGTCAGTCCATTCTTCTGCATCGAATACGCGGCAACGACAATCCCACGAGTTCGGGTTACACGACCGGGAAATTCGATAACAGCTTCTATTCCTTGAATGTCCCTGACGTTGGTGCTCCTGTCTGTCCATCGAGTGCAGCACCGGGATGTAACGGATTCAGTGCTGGAGCAGATCCGTACGAAGACAGCATTGCGTGTGCGTCACGATATCAGTTTCAGTGTGGACAAGCGGTTGGACCTGGCGGCATTACCGTCTTTACTGACAATTCTGCCGATGCGAAAACTATTCAGCGAACACAATGTCTGATCCATGCAGATAGTTCCAATTCACTAGATCTTGGACAGGATCAATTTACGGTTGGAACGGCTCCAGTCAGCATTACGGCAGGCTACAACAACCCGAATTCGACTCTGGCGACTGCGACAACTCCAAATATCAGTCGGAGCGATTCCATTGTTACTTTACCCCTCTATGACGGGCGGCAATTATGCTTCGGAAATCCAGCGGTTTGTACAGAGAGTGCCACTGTCGTTGGCTTCTTGCAGTTGGGGATCATGGAAACCCAGAACAGTACCCCTGTTACGCTCCAAGCGGTGATTCTGAATGTCGTTGGCTGCAAGCCCGGTGCAACCGGCAATCCCATCGTAGGCACGGGCCTCTCGCCGATACCTGTACGGCTCATACATAACTAAGGCGGAATTAGTTACTGCGGTGGTGGTCCGGGCTGAGGACCAGGCTCGTTCGCGGGCTGGTTTCCTGGTTCATTTCCTTGCGGATTATCGTTCGCCTGATCTCCACTTTGTTCGGGAACTTCCTGCTCCTGAGGCATCGTTTCGGCAGGTTGGGTGGGTTGTGGAGGTGGCGCGATCCGCTGAGGTGGTGCCGGATTGTAGGCGGCAGGCGCAGGAGGTGGAGCGTAGGGCGCTCCAGATCCCTTCGGACTTAACAGAAGACGAACGAGGCTGGAATCTGTTCCGACGATAATGAAGTTGTAGTTCGATCCGTTCAGAAGTGCCGCCACAACCTCACGCACCGGCCCAGGGCCGAGTTTCGCGATTACGGGCTCTTGCTCAGCCCCGGCGGGAATCGCAATTTCAGCATTGGTCTGCTTCCGAATCTCGGTCAAAACGGCGGCCAAGTTGGTGCGTTCCGCCGTAACACTCATCTTTCCATTCTGAAAACTCACGTTCAATACCGGAGGAGGCGGCGCGGGCGCCTCGTTGACAACAGGTGCTGGAGTTGAGGTTGCCGTGCTCTGCTCTCCCAGCTTGATGATTACCGAACTCCCCGATGGAAAAACCTGATATGGGAGTGGGCCATTGAGATCTAGCACAACGCGTGTGATCGGAGGGTTCGAACGAAACAAGCCGCTGCGCACCGCTTTCACTCCGCCGCGGTTGACGGCAAGCGTACGCAACTGCGCTCCGGGAACCGCACCCGCGAAATCAAGGACCAATCGATCGGGTCCGGCCACCACTTGCGATTGGGGAACAATGCGATGGGTGGCGCGTATCTCGATTTCTACGTCCTTGGTGCTGGGTAATAGAACAACTTTTTGAACTTGCGCGTTGGATTGAGCGAGTGCCGATCCGCTCACCGAAAGAAGAGCTAGCGCCAGACCGAGCGCAAATATAGAAGACTTCAGCATGGAAGATTACCGCGATTGTAACAGTCTTAACACGCCGCGGATCGTTCCGAAAGGACTACCGCCACGGTTCAACAGTACTTTTTTTAAATTCGCGTGTCACTTTCATAAGCGCGCTCCAAGTAGAAGAGAAGGTGTATGTTAGCGAAAACCCCGATCCAGACATCGCCAATTTGTTTACGATTCAACCCTTGAATCTCCGACTTTCTTCTTGCTAAAAACAATCGACGACCACGGGAGTTGTTTTGGGTGCATAAGAAATCCAGACCAAGTCTGGTAAGTCGCATCCAACTTAACCAATGTTGCTCAGTCCACGCGCCTCGGTATTCGGCCGCGAACGCCCGGCGCAATCCTTCGACCTCCTGACCGGTTTTTGGAGTTCGGATGTTTTGGGATGGTAAGCCCGGAATCGAGGGAGCATTTTCACAGTTCCCTACGCCCCGTGCGCCTCGTCTAAGCAAATCTGCGCTCGAATCTCAACCCTCCTTCTCAATTCTTCCAGACGATACGTATCCATCAAGGACAGCCGGAGGAAAGCGTGGCTACCAATCTTGTCCAGATTGACAGCGACATAGAGATTAAGAAACGTCTAGAGCAAGAACGCGCGCGACTGCGCCAGATCGCTGGCTTGGACCAGCCCAAGCACTTCCACCGTCCGGTGGAGCGCGCCTTCACGGCAGAAGAGCGAAACCGGGTGACGATCCTCTTTGGAGGTTTCACTTGGAAGCATGAAGATTTGATTCGTGCTGTCTTCCAAGGGTGCGGGTATCGATGCGAGAAGCTGCCCGTTCCGAACGTGAATGCCTTCCAGACAGGAAAGGAATTCGGAAACAACGGGCAGTGCAATCCGACATATTTCACGGTCGGAAATCTCGTGCAGTATCTCCAGTTTTTGGAGAAGGAAGGGATCCCGCGACAAAAGATCCTGGACAACTATGTCTTCTTCACTGCCGGCTCGTGCGGGCCCTGTCGATTCGGAATGTACGAGGCAGAGTATCGATTTGCACTGAAGAACGCGGGCTTCGATGGTTTCCGCGTGTTGCTGTTCAAGGACAGCGATGGCATCAAGGCCGCTTCTGGTGAGCCGGGATTGAAGTTCACAGTCGACTTTGGCTTCGGCATGCTCAATGCCATGCACCTCGGCGATGTGATCAACGACTTGATTTACCAGATCCGTCCTTACGAAGTGAATGCGGGCGAAACCGATCGAGTGTTTCGCGAGATGGTCGACGGCTTATGCGAGGACTTGCGAAACCGGAAGTCGTATGAAATCGAGCAACTCGCGCCGAATTGGGCAAAACCGAAGTTCAAGAACAATAAAGTCCTTCGCAATACATTCAATGTGTTCGGGAAATGGCATGAGCACATGTGGGGCAAGGATTATCTGAACGCATTGAAGAATGCACGCGAGCGCATGGATTCGATCGAGGTGGATCGGACTAGGGTAAAACCGCTGGTGAAGATCACGGGCGAGTTCTGGGCTCAAATCACGGAAGGCGATGGAAACTTCCACATGTTCGACTTCCTGGAGCGTGAAGGCTCCCAGGTCCTCGTCGAACCCATCGCCACCTGGGTTGCATACCTGATGTACCAGGCTAAGGCGCATGCCATTGCGAAGTGGCCGGTGAACCGACCGCATCGAAATCCCAAGTGGTATGAAGGCAAGAAGCAATTCGCCAACTACATCGGCCTGCGAAAAAAGCTGTGGGGTATCGGAACGGGCGAGCGGATGTGGAACTTCTTTTACCACCGCACGGCGAAAAACCTGGGCGGGATCACACACCATCTTGCGCCGCAAGCGGAACTCGCCGATCTGGCGCATCCGTTCTATAACCAGTTTGCACGTGGCGGCGAAGGACACCTTGAAGTTGGAAAGAATGTGTACTACACGGTGCACAAGCTCTGTCACATGGTGCTTGCGCTGAAGCCGTTCGGTTGCATGCCATCGTCACAGTCGGACGGTGTTCAGTCTGCCGTAATCAATAAATTCAAGGACATGATCTTCCTGCCGATTGAGACTTCCGGAGAGGGCGAAGTCAATGCGCACAGTCGTGTGCAGATGGCGCTCGGTGAGGCGAAGGTCAAGGCTAAGACGGAATTTGAGCAGTGTCTGAAATCGACCGGAGAGAGTCTTGAGGAGATCCGCGAGTACATCGATGAGCATCCGGAACTGAAGCGGCCTTTCTATCATGTGCCGCACAGGAAAGGCGTGGCGGGCACGGCAGCCCAGTTCATCCTGCACGTGAGTGATCGGATTGATCGTGACAGGAGATTGAAAAAGCGGGAGCGAGTACGCGTTGAGGCTGTTCCTGCGATGTCCGGAGATTAATCATTAAACGACTCGACCAATCGGGAGTCTGCAAAGACATCCGTTGAACAGCCGAGAGGACAGAATGCACGATCACAGCACGCCCCAATTGATTCAGATCGAAGGGTTTGAATTCGCCAAGCCGCAGGTGCAAGTAGCTCCAATGCACAAACCACACGGCCACGAAACACATTTCATGGTCGGCCTGGATATCGGTTCAACAACCGTAAAGGCAGTCATTGTCGAAGCGGCCACCGACAAAGTGCTCTGGCAGGACTACCAGCGTCATGAAACGAAGCAGCCAGAGAAATCGCTCGAATTCCTGAAACGAATGGAGAGCGACACCGGGATCAATCGGCACAATACGCGGATGTTTGTAACCGGCTCTGGTGGCGGCGCAATCGCAGATCGAGTGGGAGCAAAGTTCGTGCAGGAAGTGACCGCCGTCTCTCTGGCGGTGGAGAAACTCCATCCCGAAGTTTATTCCGTGATCGAACTTGGCGGGCAAGACGCAAAGATCATCGTTTTCAAGGACGATGACGAAACTGGCCGAAAGAAAAAGATTCCGTCTATGAATGACAAGTGCGCCGGCGGCACAGGCGCAGTCATCGACAAGATCAACGCAAAGCTGAAGATCCCGACTGATTTGCTTGCCGATCAGAAATATCACGGAGTGAAGCTTCACAAAGTAGCTGGAAAATGCGGAGTCTTCGCAGAAACCGATATCAACGGCTTGCAGAAAGTTGGTACGCCATCAGATGAACTGATGGCCTCTCTCTTCGAAGCTATCGTCTTGCAGAACCTGAGCGTTCTCACTCGCGGACACACGTTGCGTCCGCACGTGCTATTGCTCGGTGGTCCTAACAGCTTTATCCGCGGCATGCGCGAAGCATGGCAGGCAAACATTCCCCGCATGTGGCAGGAACGGAAGGTTGCCGTTCCTGAGGGAATGAAGCCGGAAGATCTGATCAAAGTTCCGCAAAATGCCCAGTACTTCGCTGCCCTCGGCGCAATTGAGTTTGGCCGATCGGAAGACGACTGTATTGGATGCTACCGCGGGTATGAAGGGCTGATTGATTACATCGAGTATGGCCGTCAGGAGGAGAAAGCGAAGTCAGGCGGGAAGGGCTTAGTCGAAGATGTTGGCGCATTTGACGCCTTCAAGGAAACGTATCGCCGGAAGAAATTCACTCCGGCAACGTTTCAAAAAGGAAGCACAGTTGGCGGCTTTATTGGGATCGATGGTGGTTCGACATCGACCAAGGCCGTGCTGCTCGACGAACACGGCGAGATTCTCTGTAAGTCTTATCAACTGTCGAACGGCAACCCGATCCAGGACACCATCGATATGTTCGAGAACCTGCGCAAGCAGGTGGAAGATCAAAATGCCAAGCTGGAAGTTCTCGGCGTCGCAACGACAGGCTACGCAAAAGACATCTTGAAAGACGTGCTGAATGCCGACGTGGCGCTGGTCGAGACGGTCGCGCATATCGAATCTGCTTTGAAGTTTTATGAAGACCCCCACGTGATCGTGGATGTCGGTGGGCAAGACATCAAGATCATCATCCTGCATAACGGGCGCGTGAAGGACTTCAAGCTGAATACGCAATGCTCGGCTGGCAACGGCTATTTCCTGCAATCGACCGCCGAAGGCTTCGGCCTAAACGTGAATCAATATGCCGATCTGGCGTTCTCCGCTCAATCTATGCCGGTTTTTGGTTATGGATGCGCGGTCTTCATGCAGTCCGATATTGTGAACTTTCAGCGTCAGGGATGGAGGGCCGAAGAGATCCTGGCCGGATTGGCCGCGGTGCTACCGAAGAATGTTTTCCTGTATGTCGCCAGCATCCCCAATTTGGCGGCACTCGGGTCACGATTCGTCCTGCAAGGCGGGACGCAAAACAATCTCGCAGTAGTCAAGGCCGAGGTCGACTTCATTCGCAATAGTTTCCGGGCAGCCGGGAGAGAACCGGAAATTATTGTTCACGAACATTGCGGAGAATCCGGTGCAATTGGTGCCGCTCAGGAGTCGCTGCGACTCTGGCGGAACGGCTTGCAGACGAGCTTTGTTGGTCTCGACGCCGTGCGAAAAATTGAGTATCGAACAACTCGCAACGAAGATACTCGCTGCTATTTCTGCAAGAATAATTGCCTCCGCACGTTCATTGACGTCCGCACAGAGCCAGTGAAGAACCTTGTTCCGATTGAGAAGGTGACGAAAGTCCCGTTGATGCTCGGAGAACAGCGACTGATTATTGCCACTTGCGAAAAAGGCACTGTCGAAGACATCAACGACATGAAGGACATCAAGGCTGGACTGGACAAAATCCGCGATCAGCACCCGAATTTTGTGGACTATGCGTCGAAAGAAGTGTTCCGGCCAACCAACGCCAAGAGCGTTGCCGATCCCGCCCCCAGTCGCGTCTGGACGAAATATGCAAAGGAACGCGTGGCGCTGATGCAGAACCGTAAAAAGATTCGCATCGGTATTCCACGTGTTCTGAACATCTACACCTACGCTCCATTATTCAATGCCTACTTCGAAAGTCTCGGAGTGCAGCCGGAAAACATTATCTACTCCGACTATACGAGCCAGGAACTGTATCGTGCCGGTGCAAGCCGTGGCGCGATCGACCCGTGCTTCCCTGCCAAGATTGGGATTTCACATGTTTACAACCTGATCCAGGAGAAACATCGAAAGAAGCCGCTCGATGCCATCTTTTTCCCGATGTACGACGTTTTGCATTCCTCGCTTGTGAAGATTGTCGGAACGAATGCGTGTCCGACGGTGACGGCGACTCCGGAAACTGTGAAGGCTGCCTTCACGAAAGAAAATGACGTGTTTGCTGAGCACAACGTGAAGTACATCGATCCGGTTCTCAACTTTGCGGATCGAAAGCTATTTGCGCACCAGATGCTGCAGGCCTGGCAGCCAATTTTGGGACTGTCGCAAGAGGAAAATGATCGGGCGGTCGAATCGGGCTTTGCTGCCTTGAAAGCTTACGAAAGCGATATCCGCAAGCGAGCCCGTCAGGTGCTTGATCAACTGGAGCGAGAGGACCGAATCGGAATCGTGATGCTTGGAAGGCCTTACCATCATGATCCGGGACTGAATCACGAGATTCTGGAAGAGTTCCAGAAGCTTGGTTATCCAATCTTTTCGCAGAACACTCTCCCGATTGATGACGACATGCTCGAAAGATTGTTTGGCGAGGAGGTCCGGGCCGGCGTGATTAGCAGTCCGCTGGACATCACTGATGCATGGAAGAATTCGTACTCGTGCAGCACGAACCACAAAGTCTGGGCCGCGAAATTTGCAGCACGCCACCCGAATCTCGTCGCACTGGAAATCTCGAGTTTCAAGTGTGGGCATGATGCTCCGATCTACGGGGTTATCGAAGGCATCATTGAACAAAGCGGAACTCCTTATTTCTGCTTCAAAGATCTGGATGAGAACAAGCCTTCCGGATCAATCAAGATCCGCGTAGAGACAATCGATTATTTCCTGCGCAGATATCGAGATGAAGTGATACGAAAACGCAAAGCTGAACAGGACATCGAGGCGCAATTAGCCGAACTCGAAGCTCGCTTGTTGCGGGAAAAAATAGGAGTCGGTGAGGCACCCATCCCGACCTCGTGGCAAGCAGAACCGGAGAGCATTGGCGCGGATTAAGCCACATACCGGCGAACCGAATAACTTTGATCACTGAGCGGTATTTTGCAGTGAAGACCTGAGTTCGCCGACTGTTCCCGAGTGTTAGCCTGTTTAGGTGGCCAAGAAAGACGACAGCCTCGTCCTTGCGGTGGAGGGCCGCGAGGTTCGCGTTACTCATCCGGACAAGCTCTATTTCTCCGTGCAAGTCAAAGTCTCAAAAATTGACCTGGTCCGCTACTATCTTTCAATCGCTCCGGCCGCCCTCGCTGGAATCAAAGATCGTCCGATTGTTTTAAAGCGGTTTGTCGATGGAGCAGAAGCACCCGCGTTTTACCAGAAGCGCGCACCGGAACAGCGTCCAGATTGGCTGAGAACGGTGACCCTATCCTTTCCTTCCGGTCGAACAGCCGAAGAAGTGGTCGTTGACGATGCTGCTGGCCTTGCCTGGATTGTCAATCTCGGATGCATTGAACTTCATCCTCACCCGGTGCGGTCAGGCGATCTCGATCATCCTGACGAACTGAGAATTGATCTCGATCCCATTCCGGGCGTGACTTGGGACAAAGTTCGTCTAGTTGCGCTCGAAGTAAAAGCATTTCTCGAAGAGGTTGGACTTCGTGGATGGCCCAAAACGAGCGGCTCGCGTGGCATGCACGTCAATGTCCGAATTCAGCCGCGCTGGACTTTCACGGAGGTTAGACGTGCTGCTGTGGCATTGTCACGCGCTGTCGAACGACGTCTCCCAACGCTGGCGAGTTCGAAATGGTGGAAAGAAGAGCGCCATGGCGTTTTTCTCGATTACAACCAGAATGCGAAGGATCGAACAACGTGTTCGGCTTACTCCGTTCGTCCTCTACCCGATGCGCGTGTTTCGACGCCGCTCGATTGGAGCGAGGTTCCGAACTGCGATCCTGCTGAGTTCACTATTTTCTCTGTGCCAGAGCGCTTCGCGAAAGAGGGTGACCCGCACGCCGCCATGGATGCGACTCCGGGTTCGCTGGAAAAACTGCTTGAACTCGCGGCAAAAGACGAAGCTGAGGGTCTTGGAGATGCGCCATGGCCACCGCATTTTCGCAAGGGATCGGCAGAAGGAACGCGGGTTGCGCCGTCACGCGCTCGCAAGTCTGGAAACTCGGCGCCGAAAAAATCGCGGACGAAAATGCCGCTCGTCGTGGTTGCGAATTCCCCCGACAAGAATGCTGCGCTCGCAGGACTTGAGCGGTGGAAGACTAAATATTCGAAAATCTCAAATCTGCTTGCGCCTGACGACATACTTGTCGATTCCATGCGAGGACGTTCCTCAACATGGACGCGCATTCGGGTAAATTTGCGGCATGTGCCGGAGAAGATGCGTCCCGAGCAGGACACTCCCGATCCAGATGATGATCCCACGCGCGAATGGCGCGAGTGGAACAAGGCAGCAGCCAAGCCACGTCCAAAGAAAAAGAGTTGAAGTTAGCGTCCGTGAGGAAAGATCGCGGCCAGTTCCTGGGGTGGAACAACTTCTAGCTGTGCATAGGTGCAATCCGTTGGCTTTTTGTCGTTGCGCCATCGGCGGAATTGCGCGGTGTGACGAAAGCGGTCACCTTGCATGTGGTCATACGCAACTTCTACAACCAGTTCCGGGCGGAGTGGCTCCCAGGAGAGATCTTTACCTTGGCTCCAGCGGCTCTTCCCTCCTGGCATCCGGCTGGTAGCTCCTTCTTCTGCTCCTTCCTGCCATTCCTTCCAGGGATGAGCTGCAAGTGCGTTCTTGCGATATGGCTGTAGAAAGTCAGCAAGCTGCTTGCGCTTCTCTGTGCTGAAGCTTGCGCATACGCCGACATGCTGCAGAGTGCCGGAATCGTCGAACAGCCCAAGTAATAGGGATCCCACCAGGGTACGGTCTCCTTTCTTATGCCATCGGAAACCAGCCACTACACAATCGCAGTCGCGTTCGTGCTTCACCTTGAACATCACTCTCTTATTCGGCTCATATGTTCCGGCTACTGGTTTTGCAACAACTCCGTCCAACCCTGCGCCTTCGAATCGCTTGAACCAGTCTGTTGCGATTGCGCGATCCGATGTTGCAGGCGTGATATGAATCGGTGGAGGGACAGACTTTAGTTGACGTTCCAACTCTTTGCGACGATCTACAAACGGCGCGTTTCGCAGATCTTTATCTCCTAGGCAGAGCAGATCGAAAGCGACAAAGGATGACGGAGTTTGTCCCGCAAGAAGTTTGACCCGCGATGCTGCGGGATGAAGTCGCAACTGCAGCGCGTCGAAGTCGAGTTCATCGTCTCGGACTATGACGATCTCACCATCAACCACGCAACGCTCTGGAAGCGATGCCCGCAAGGGTTCCAGCAGTTCAGGAAAGTATCGATTGAGCGGTTTTTCGTCGCGGCTCTGGATGTAGACCTCCTCGCCATCGCGAAAGATCAGCGCGCGGAACCCGTCCCACTTCGGCTCATAAATGAATTCGCTACCGGATGGTAGTTCCTCCACACGCTTTGCCAGCATGGGAAGGAGCGGCGGATTTACTGGCAGATTCACAAGGCCATCGTACCGCGTTCATCGCTTTCCGCGCACCGGGGCGATTCGGAAGAAACGGGTGAGTTTGCCTAATTCGGAGTTTGATAGCAACCGGCATCGATTCGTCCGGCCTTCACTCGTGGACGGCCGTCGAGATCGACGCTTCCCACGAAGTCAGTTCCGAGATTTTTGCCTCGATTCTCTGCGGGCGAATTCGCTTTCAAATGGAAATCTCCTGAACGCGGATCGACGAATTCTGGGTCCGCAAATACAGAATTCGCATCATTTCCAGTGTTCTTGAGGTACTCGCCGAGATTCGAAAAATCTTTCGCATCGAAACTGCCGATGAGGGCTTCGCCCTTTTCAAACAAATAAACATTGTGGTCTATGCTCACGGTCGGCACTCCGCCACTTGGCCCGGATCGGCTCATCATGAGTTTTCCGTGTTCCCCGACGACAACGATGTTATTTTTGAAAACATTCCTGCTCATATAGAACTGCATCAGAAACTCGCCGCCACCGGTCCTGGCAGTATCATTCTTGTAGATCGTGTTATTCACGATCATCACATCCTCGGTGCGGCCTCTTTTCAGGTCATATCCTCCAATGGAAAATCCCGATGCGTGGCATGAATAGACCAGATTGTTGCGAGCAATAACGTGGCTGGTATCGCCATCACGATGCTCACTTGCCATTTCGATTCCGTAATCCACATCGTGAACAATGTTTCGCTCAATCAGGATGCGGGTTCCACCATCGACATAGATTCCATCGGAATTGGGCGCATCTCCCAGATATCCTCGCGATGTGATGTCATAAACCGTATTCTCGCTGACTACACCATCTCTGGCGCGGTCCACAGCGGGGTCCGGCGCGGTGTGCTCAAACCCGATGACATCAATGCCGATGTTGCTGTTGTCGTGCACGATGTTCTTCGTGATCCGGAAACCGCTGACATTCCCATTCACGACGAGAGATTCGCTATTCCCTGTCTTCAGATGATGAACCTGATTGCCATCGATCACTAAGTCGCTGATTGGCGTTTCGGCGCTTGTCCCGTACACCCCAATTCCAAACCCGTTGGCATTCTGTCCCTTCGCCACTTTGAAATTCTGTTCGATGTGGTGCACGTCATTTTGAAAGAAGCTCGATATGCGAGCCAGAACCCACGACTCGTATGCCCCAAGGAACACTCTCCGGATCGCTCGTGCGCAGGTTGCGCATTTCGAAACCTTTCACTCGCACGAAACTGACGTCCGCGAGTTCAAACATCGCGTTGTGCTCTGGAATGACGTTGAGGCACGCCCCGTCAAGAATGGCCCGATGAATCAGTTGACTTTCAAATGTGACAAATCCTGCTTGCTGATTTCCTCCCCTCCTCACTTTCACTTCTTCGCAGTAGATTCCATCGGCGACATGGATCGTGGATCCAGGCTTGGCGAGATCGGCGGCACGCTGAATAGTTTTGACTGGTTGGCCGGCTGTTCCGGAATTCGAGTCTTTGCCTGCTGGTGAGACGTACAGATCGGCTGAGTTTTGATAGCTCGACGACAGGGTTGCAAGAGACACAAGGAGACATGCCCACGTGAACAGAAGTCTATGAAACATTCCTCAAATGTACGACAAACGCTCGGCGGAGGAATGTGAGTTCTGAGACTTTCCCGAACGAGTGAAAAATCAACTACTCGGTACCGGCGGAATTGCATCAGGCGGCTGATGCAATAACTAGTGAATATTCTTGACAGCGTGCAACGCTAGTTGTACCTTGCCCTCGCATTCGAAGTGTCCCCTGACAGCGAATGTCGATGAACGAGGCCCAGAACGGTTCCGGCGAAAGTCGATCGGGGAGCACGCCTCTCGAGGCGCGCTTTCAAGACGCGGCTGCACATCTGAATGCCAGCCGCAAAAAGTTGATCCGCGCGATCCTGGAAAATCCCGACGATACCTTTTTTCTGTCGTCGCGTGAACTCGCCAAACGCTACGAAGTCGACGCAGCCACGATTGTCCGGACGATCCAGGCGCTCGGTTACCGCAAGTTCGCGGAATTTGCGGCGGACCTGCGGTCCCATTTCCTGACTCGGATCACTCCATACACAGTTTTGAAAGCTGCTTCGCGCGAAAAGCGGAGTCTTCCAAATCGAATTCAGCACAGCGTTGAGATGGACATGCGGAATGTCCATGATCTTTATGCCAATCTCAACACTGAAAACATCGTTGCCATCGCTCATCAGATCAATCATGCAAGACGGATCCTTGTTGTCGGAATCGATCTGGCAGCAACACTAAGTTGGCATCTTGCCTATGGTCTTACGGCGCTGGGACTGGCTGCCGAAGCGCCGGTCGGCAGCGCCGGGAATCTGCAACGGCGGATCCGCACACTCAACAACAAAGACCTCCTGATCGCAATCAGTTTCGGGCGCTGTCTGCGCGAAACCGTTGAAGCTGCGCTACGAGCCAAAAAACAAGGAGTGCCAACGGTTGGAATTACAGACGGCGAGCAGACTGCTATCGCGCGGACTTGCGACAGCTACTGTGTTGCGTCGGTCGCGAGTCCGTCCTTCGGTGGTTCCTACGTCGCACCCATATCGCTGCTAGGCGCGATTTTAGTGGCCTGCGCCCATACCCAAACAGCACGATCGCTGGAGATGCTGAAGCAAAGCGAAGAAGAAGATCGCGGTGGGCCTCGTTGGTTCAGCGCGATTGAAGGAGTAATTGGGTCAGAGTGAAATTCGAGGACTGTCAGTCGCGTTCAGAACCGAGATCGAAAGAGTCGAGGAGGATCGTATGACCAACAAATCCATAGCGACCAAATTGGAGAGACAGCATAGGCAGTGTTTTTTGCTGATCCTTATTGTCTTCGGTCTCCTGTCTGTCCCGGGTAAGTCGCAGACCGCCGGCACGGGCGCGATTTCGGGTACCATCACCGATCCCAATGGCGCCGTGGTTTTGGGCGCCACTGTCAAAGCGACGGATACCACGACTGGCGAAACTCGCTCTGCTGTCTCATCTTCGACAGGGACATATCTATTCTCGCTGCTAAGGCCCGGCACTTACCGCGTCGAAGTAAGCAAGACTGGATTCCGGACGTACGCAACTGAAGGCGTCCCTGTCCACATCACGGAGACCACAATCTTGCCCGCGCAACTCGCGGTTGGCTCTCAAGTCGAAACGGTAGAGGTAAGCGCAACCTCTGAACTCTTGAAAACCCAGGAGAGTGCTCTTGGGAATGTAATCGATGAGAAGAGTGTAAACAGCCTCCCATTGGTCACGCGCAACTACACGCAAATATTGGGACTCTCGCCCGGTGTTTCAGCCGAGGTATTTAACGCAGGAGAGATCGGCAGGGGTGGTGTTGACAGCAATCTCGTTACGAATGGAAGCAGCGCTAGCGATAACAACTTCCAGATGAATGGAGTCGAGATTAACGACTTGCAGGGGAGTGGTCACTTCAGTGGAGGGGTAGGAACACCGAATCCGGATAGCATCCAGGAATTCAAGGTGCAGACCAGTCAGTACGACGCCTCGTTCGGGCGGAATGCCGGCGCAAACGTGAACGTCCTCACCAAGTCTGGGTCGAGCAGTTGGCATGGGAACGTGTGGGAATATTTCCGCAACGAAGCGTTGAACGCGAATGATTATTTCCGGAAGCAAACTGGAGAGCCACGCGCAATTCTCCGACAGAATCAATTCGGCTTCACGGCCGGTGGTCCAATCATCAAGAACAAATTGCTCTTCTTCACTTCGTATCAGGGGACCCGGCAGCAGAATGGACTCGATGAGAACTGCTCAAGCAGTGTGATCTTACCTCTTTTGACAGACGATCGCTCGCCTGAAGGCCTGGCAGCCGCGATTGGTCCGGACACTGCGTTTTTGGGCATGGATGCGTTAGGTCGGCCAGTTAATGCTTCGAACATTAGCCCGCAGGGACTCGCTCTATTCAACGCTCCGGGGCCGAACGGTGGATTCCTGATACCGAATCCGCAGCAGGTAATCACTGATCCGGCGACTGGACTGCCGGAAGGTTTCTCGACCTTCAGCGCTCCGTGCCGATACAACGAAGACCAGTTCGTCACCAACGTGGATGTTTTACAGAGTGAAAAGAGCACTTTCCAAGGGCGCTTTTTCTTTTCCAACAGTGAAGCCAACTTCACGCTGCCATCGGCGCGTGTCGCAGGGGCCGGAAGTGTGCCAGGGTCTCCGTCAAAAAATCCACAGAACTTCCGGAACTTTTCATTGGCACACAATTATGTGTTCAACGGGCATCTTGTGAATCAAGCTGAGATTGGTTTCCATCGCACTTTGGCGGGAACCGACCAGACCTTCCCGATCAGTTTCTCTGGAATCGGCAGCACAGTTCCGCCGTTCGATGATGCGCGGCCAGTCTTCATCATCGCGGGCGGGTTCAATATCGGCGGCGATGGTCAGACTGTAGTCCTGGCACAAAACACCTATGTGATCCAGGACACGCTCTCGTGGACTCGCGGACGACACTCACTCCGTTTCGGCGGCAGCTTGACCCGTAGCCAGATCAATATGTCGAAATTCTTGTTTGCGGGTTATGCGATCTTTCTCAATTATCCCGGCTTACTCCTCGGCCAAGCGCCTTTCAATCCATTTATCACGCAAGATCTGGCGGGCATCACCCAGCGCAACTGGCGTGTTTGGGACGGGAGCCTCTACGCCCAGGACGATATCAAGGTGACACCCAGTCTCACGTTGAATCTCGGTTTTCGGTACGAGCGGCTTGGGGATTTCGGAGAGCTCAATGGACGCAATGCCAGCATGGACCCGTCGCTGATCGATAGAAATCCGCCGGATACGGGCAGCCTGAATGGAATCGTAGTTTCAAACAATTTCCCTGGAAGCTTGCCCGATGGCGTCGTCAGCAGCGGGAACAACATGGGCATCAAGGGGGTGGGGCAGAGCACTTTGAATCCACGTATTGGCTTTGCCTGGAGTCTGCCTTGGACTAAGCGGTTTGTTCTCCGCGGAGGATACGGCGTCTACCATCAACGAGCGACAGGACAACCATATCTTCAGCAGCTAGCAAACCAGCCATTCGGATTAATTCGCCTCGTCTCTCCGGTGGTGGCGAATGATATTTCCAATCCTTTTCCACCGGACCCGGGCCCCTTCCCGCAGTTCCTCCCCTACAGCCCAAGCACGGTGCTTTCACCACAAATCATTGACCAGAACCTTCGTCCACCTGTTTTTCAACGATACAGCCTGAACTTGCAAGCTCAACTGGCCAAGGATTTCGTACTGGAGGTCGGCTATGCCGGTATGCGAGGAACGCACATGCTCGTCTGGCACACGATCAATCAAGCGCCGCTGGCGACTGCCGCAAGTCCAATTCGAGGTGAAACAACAACTACGGTAGCGAACGTACAGCAGCGAGTTCCGTTTGAAGGTTTCTCCGCGAGCAACATGATGAATATCGAATCGACTGGATTCGCTTGGTACAACTCTTTGCAGGCGACATTAACGAAGCGATTCAGTCACGGATTGCAGTTTTTGGCGTCCTATACGTTCTCGCGCGATCTCGCAAATGTGTATGGCAGTACGACTGGCACTAACGGAGGGCAGATCGTTGGCGACAACAACGATCGTCGCTCGAATTATGGTCCGGATCTTTTCGTTCGGCCCCACCGATTCGTATTCAATGCCGTGTATGAACTTCCTGGCCCGAAAGATAAGCGGTCGTTAATCGGCCAACTGCTCGGAAACTGGACGCTGTCTGGCGTCGTGACGATTCAATCGGGGCATCTGCTCCCCTTGTTGAACAACACAGGTACCAATGCATTTGGAATTTCCACGGACTTCGCACAGGTCGTACCGGGGTGCAACCTCAGCACCAGCGGTTCGATGAACCAACGACTCAATAACTGGATTAATCAGGATTGCATTGCGCCTTATCCAATCATCGGAGATCCTGAGCCGCCCGGAACCTGCGCTGATCCCAACCCTGACGGCTCTTGCCCCGCGATCGCAACAGCTTTTGGCAACAGCCGTATGGGCATCTTGCACGGGCCTAGCCAGGCAAATACTGATTTATCGATTGTGAAGCTTTTCCCTGTTGGCGAACGCGCGAACGTGGAATTTCGCACAGAATTTTTCAACGCATTCAATCACCCGATCTTCGCCGACCCCGATAATTACATATCTGACGTCGGCAGTTTTGGACTTATCACGAGCACGGTTGCGAATCCGCGTGTCATCCAATTCGCCCTGAAAATGAGTTTCTGACGAGACTATGGAGGAGAGACCCATGGCATTCATCCCTGCCGCTCAGCGGCGAATGAGCACAAAATACGTTTTTCGCGGATTCGCTTTGACGTTCGTCGCTGTTGCACTGTCGCCGTTCGGCGTGACGCAGAAACCGAAAACTCCGAAGGAGATGGTCCCGGAGACGCAACTGACAGCGTCGAATGTCACTCCTCCTTCAACACACGAATTGACCAATGAAGATCTGGGAGCTTTCCTGGACGGACTTGTTCCATCGGCGTTGCAGAAAGAAGACATCGCTGGTGCCGTGATTTCCGTAGTCAAGGATGGGAAAGTTCTTTTCGCGAAGGGATACGGTTTTGCTGATATTGAAAAGAGGAAGCCGGTTTCTTCCTCGGACACACTGTTTCGTCCCGGCTCCATTTCGAAGTTATTCACGTGGACTTCAGTGATGCAGTTGGTGGAGCAAGGCAAGCTCGATCTTGATCGGGACGTGAATGACTACATCGATTTCAAGATCCCTCCGGCGTTTGGAAAGCCAATCACCTTACGCAACATCATGACGCATACACCGGGCTTCGAAGAAACGGCTAAAGACTTATTCGTTCCCGGCGCAGCAGACATGCGTCCGCTCGACGAATACGTCAAGAAGCACACGCCGGCGCGCATTTATGCGCCTGGCACAGTACCTGCATACTCTAATTACGCCACGACGCTGGCCGGTTACATCGTGCAGCGCGTTTCTGGAAAGCCTTTCGAGCAATATGCGGCGGACAACATCCTGAATCCACTCGGCATGCACCATACGACATTTGTGCAACCGCTCCCGAACGATCTCGAGCCGCTCATGTCCAAGGGATACGTGAAGGCTTCTGTGCCGGCCAAATCCTTCGAGTTTGTACAAGCCTTCCCTGCTGGAAGTGTTTCCACCAGCAGTTTGGATATGTGCAATTTCATGATGGCCCATCTGCAGGATGGGAAATTCGGTGACGTGCAAATCTTGAAACCCGAAACCGCGAAACTCATGCATGCGCGCCAATGGGGCTACGATCAACGACTCGATGCAATGGCATTGGGATTTTATGAAGAGTCCAAGAATGGTCACCGGATCATCGGACACGGTGGCGACACCGAGTACTTCCATAGCTATCTGCACTTGATCTTGGACCAGAATGTTGGCTTCTTCATTTCGGTGAACAGCGCCGGAAAGGGAGATGGAAATGTCGACATTTTCCAGCAATTCTTGGATCGATATTTTCCATTCACTCCGCCTGCCGGCGAGAAGGTGGCAGATGCAAAAGCGGATGCAAATCGCGTCGCTGGTTACTACATTCCCAGCAGAAGGTTTGAAACGTCGTTTCTGAAGGCGCTGAACTTGGTGGGTCAGCTCAAGGTTTCGCCCAATTCCGACGGCACGATAACAATTGATCTGCTGAAAGATCCGAACGGAGAGCCTAAAAGGTACGAAGAAATTGCGCCGCTGCTGTATCGGGAAACGAATGGGCAGTGGCATGCGGCTTTCAAGCCTGATTCCGATGGCAAGTTGGTGTTATCGATCGATTGGCCATTTTTCATCTTTCAACGGCCTAGCTTCTTGGACGGTAAGAATCTCAATCTGGCTGTCATAATCGCATGCCTGGCGGTCATGATCTTGACCTTAGTGTTGTGGCCAGTTGCTTGGGGAATTCGTAAACATTACAACCGTCCTCTACAGTTGACCGCCTCGCAGAGGCGAATGCGCCTCTTCGTTCGGCTAGTCTGCGCCCTCGATCTCCTTTTCGTTTTGGGATGGGTTCTCCTGGTTTCGAAGCTCGATGATCCGGGCGCATTAAACCAAGGCTTAGATAAATGGATTGTGCTCCTTATGATCGTGGGCGTGATTGCCGCGTTTGCAACTCTCATCGCCATGTGGAACGCACTTCGAAGCTGGAGCGATAAAAACATATGGGTTTGGACAAGAATCCACGATATGGCTATCGCCTTTGCGTGCCTGGGATTCACCTGGTTCATTTGGCACTGGAACTTGATCAACTTCAACTTGAAGTACTAGTTGAATGCTAATAGTGGAAATTGCGCGGTCACGATCATCGATTCGAAAGGCTATCCATTGAGCAAACTGATCTTCCGGCTGCCTAAATCCGGCACCTTATTAGCCTCGCTCGCGGTCGCAATTTGTCTGGTGATCGCGATGAGTCGTGTATCCGGACAATCCTCCAACCCAAGCTTCGACCTTCTCATTAAGAATGGTCACATTCTGGACGGTAGCGGCGGGCCGTGGTTTGCGGCGGATATCGGCGTGAAAGGCGATCGCATCGTTGCCATTGGCAAACTTGAAGGAGCTCAAGCAACAAAGGTCATTGATGCAACTGGTCGTATTGTGTCGCCGGGATTTATCGACACTCTTGGCCAGTCAGAGTATCCGCTGCTCATCGACAATCGTGGTATCAGCAAACTTGCCCAGGGCATCACCACTGAGATCACAGGGGAAGGCGCATCCATCGCTCCGCACAACGAGAAAACGATTACTCCACTGAAGCCGTTTCTCGATCAATACAAACTGACAATCGACTGGACGACGTTGGATGGCTATTTTCAGCGGCTCGAAAAACAAGGCACGCCCATCAATATCGGGACTTACGTGGGGGCTGCCCAAGTGCGCGAGGCGGTGATTGGCGATGACAATCGCACTCCAACACCGGAAGAACTCGAACGCATGAAACAGTTGGTCGCTCAAGCTATGCAGGATGGAGCTTTCGGCATCTCGACTGCTTTGATCTATCCTCCAGGTCATTATGCGAAGACTGAAGAGTTGATTGAGCTTGCGAAAGTGGCGGCCCAGTACGGTGGTATTTACGCCAGTCACATGCGAAGTGAAGGCACTTCAGAAATGGCAGCCATTGATGAAGCGATTCGCATCGGACGCGAAGCCGGTGTGCCAGTCGAAATATTCCATCTGAAAGTAAGCGGCAAACCGCGCTGGGGTTCCATGACACAGGTTGTGGAGAAAATCCAGAAAGCTCGAGACGAAGGGTTGGACGTTCGGGCAAGCCAATATCCTTATGTTGCAGGTGGCACCGCTTTAGCGGCTTCCCTACCTCCCTGGGTGGCGGATGGCGGGACCGACAAACTGTTGGAGCGGCTCCGCGATCCGAAAAACAGAGAACGCATCAAGAGCGAGATGGCAACGGATCATCCGGAGTGGGAAAACTTGTTCTTTGATTGCGGCGGAGGATCTGGAGTAATGATCGCAGGTGTCGTAAATCCAGACCTGAAGAAATACAACGGCAAGATGGTTTCTGAAATGGCAAAGGCCGAAAACAAGCCTGAGCTGGATACTCTGTTCGATTTCATCCTCGCCGATAAGGCACAAACGGGTGCGTTGTACTTCATGGCAAGCGAGCAGGACTTGACCTACGGTCTTAAACAACGATGGACATCCATCGGTCTGGATGCCGGCGAGGCCTCATTGGATGGCCCGCTTTACGAACCCTTTAACCATCCACGCGCATTCGGCTCGATGCCTCGCTTTCTCGGCCGCTACGTGCGCGATCAAAAGTTGCTGCCACTGGAAGAGGCAATCCGAAAGATCACTTCTATGCCAGCACAGCGCGCTCACCTCATGGATCGAGGGCTCATCAAAACCGGCTTTTTCGCCGATCTGACGATATTCGATCCCGCGACCATCATTGATGAAGCGACCTATCAGGAACCGAACAAGTTATCAAAAGGCGTCGACTATGTGCTGGTCAATGGCCAAATTGAATTCGATCACGGCGCACTCACAGGAGTGAAAGCTGGCCATGCCCTGCGCGGACCAGGCTGGAAACATCACTGACCAAAACAGGATTTTTTACTTAGAAGGTCGCTGCCTTCCCACGTGACTGAGGATACGTCGGACTTTTTTCGGCGAGATCGATAATCGCTTGGCTACGCGAGAAACCTTCCTTCCCTCGCGCTCATAAATCTTAGGAATGATGATTTCGGCAAACTCTTCCGTAATCTGCTGGAAGGTCTTGTCTCCAATAGAGCCTTGAGACCAGGCACGAAGAATCGGATCAACATTGCCTTTGCGAACAAGCCTCGACTTGAGAGTCTGCATATCTTCGCGGGAATTCTCCGAATATTCCCCTTTGGTTATCTGTTGTGCGAAGTCATAGGCTTCACGAGCGGAGTCGATGTCGGCAAAAAAGCTATTGCAGTAGGTGAGGCCCAGCCAGATGTAAGCATCGCCCATCAGGCGACGATCCTGGGTGTGCTTCACCAGTTCGATCGCTTCCTGAATGCAATCCTGCGCGAGTCTGGCGTGGATGCCGGAATCGGTTCCCTCTCCGATCTCTTCTTCGACTCGCGCATTCTCGATCATGCACAATAGAACCCGCGCCCGCGCCATGATGATGTAGTCCTTCTTTTGTTCGCCAAGCGTGAACGCCTTCGCAGCTTCAACATCTGCATTGTCGAGATCACCGTTATCCAAATACAAATAGCCGCAATTCAGGTGCACGGTGCCGATGCCGTGATAATCTGGATATTGCTCATAGATCGCCGCTGCTTCCCGAAGAGCAGAAAACGCTTCTTCCCGCAGCTCTTCAAACCGGCGGCGATACTGAACTCTAGAGCTGTGATTTTTCGAGGGACCTCCGCTTGCGGCTTTTTGGCGCTGGGCGACATCGGAGTCGATCTTCCTGCGCAGCTGCAACGCGATCAAACGCTTTACATACGCGAGATTAGCCAGAGTACGCGCCACATTCCGATGTTGAAGGTCGCGTTTCCGATATTCTGCGATAGCGGTGTCAAAATGGTCGATGGCGTGTTGATAACGCGCCTGCTGCCGAGCGATTCGTCCATGGGCAGAATGAATGTTACCGAGAGTCAGGTAGTCGTCAGTCTTGTTTAGAACTGTTTCTGCCTCTTTCAGAATTCGCGTCGCTTCTTCAAGCTTCCCTTTCTGGAAGAAAAGCCAGCTTTCGAGAACTCGCATCACGGCTGCCATTGGTTTATGGCCGAGGGACAACGCTATGTCACGACCTCTCGTAGTAAAAACCAGTGCCTGTTCATAATCGGCTTTCTTACGGAGACAGCGTCCTTTCCAGAAATTGGCAACAGATAGTAGTTCGCTGTCTTCGATTTCTTCGGCAAGCGCAAGGACGAAATCGAGATGAGGGATCGCTTGCTCAGGAGCCTGCTCAGCCATGGCCACCATTGCCTCGGCCATACGCACAAAGACATAATCGCGGACACAGAGTTGAGCTCGCTGGGATGTTGGAATCTGGGCAAGAATGCTCTTAATTGTGGCGGGCCGCTGAAAGCCAATATCGACCCAGAGAGCGAGATACCCAACGAATACGCCTACATTCTGCTGATGGGGATTGATCGAAGACCACTGGTGCTGACGTTTCTCAAGCGCCGCCATACCTCGTTCGACGCGACGACAAACGAGGTCATCTTTCAACTGGGCCAGGAAATCATCCGAAATGTCGGGGCCGCGGTGATTCATCGAAAAGCCGGACGTTCAGGCCTTAGCTAGTCAATGTAATCATATGCCACCGACGTCAGGAATTCTGGAAAATCAGGGTTGGTCATCATCTGTTCGTAAATACGAGCTGCAGCATTCATACGAGAGCCGCCTAGCTCCTTCTTCTTATCGGCGATCACCTGGTGAACTAGGTCCTGCGTCACTTTCTGTCCGTTGCTTAATACAGCACCGTGCCGGACCCATTGCCAAACTTGGGCGCGGGAGATTTCCGCAGTGGCGGCATCTTCCATCAGGTTATAAATCGGCACGCATCCTGAACCTCGCAGCCACGACTCCAGGTACTGAAGACCAACGTCAATATTCCAGCGCAGACCTTCAATCGTTTTTTCGCCCGGCGTGACTGAAAGAAGGTCCTGGGCGGAAATTCCTCTGAAATCACGGACACCCGTAATCTGATTGGGTTCCTTCATGCGCTGGTCGAAAATCTCTTTCGCAACGGGCACCAGGCCTGGATGCGCGACCCATGTTCCATCGTGTCCTGCACGAACCTCACGGAGCTTATCTTGCCTGACTTTCTCGAGGGCCTTTTCATTGGCTTCGAGATCGCTCTTAATCGGAATTTGCGCCGCCATGCCTCCCATGGCGTGAACGCCACGGCGATGACAGGTCTGAATGAGTAACTCCACGTAAGACGCAAGGAAATGCTTGTCCATGGTGAGCGTCGATCGGTCTGGCAAGACAAAGTCAGAGCGGTTTCGAAATTTTTTTATGAAGCTGAAGATGTAGTCCCAGCGACCGCAGTTCAATCCCGCGGAGTGCTCTCGCAGTTCGTAGAGAATTTCGTCCATCTCAAATGCAGCCATGATGGTTTCAATCAAGACGGTTGCCCGGATTGTCCCGCGAGGTATGCCTAGTTCATCTTGAGCGAAACAGAAAACGTCGTTCCAAAGACGGGCTTCGAGATGACTCTCAAGTTTCGGCAAATAGAAGTAGGGACCTGTTTCCTTTTCGATAAGCTTTGCGGCGTTGTGAAAAAAGAAAAGGCCGAAGTCGAAAAGCGATGCTGAGATCGGCTTTCCATCTACCAAAAAGTGACGCTCATTGAGATGCCATCCGCGAGGGCGGACCATCAGCACTGCAACGCGGTCACTGAGCTGGTACCGCTTATTCTCTGGACTTGTAAACGTGATGGTTCCGTCCACTGCGTCGCGCAGGTTCTGCTGTCCCTCGATGTTGTTTTCCCAAGTCGGCGAGTTGGAGTCTTCAAAGTCGGCCATGAAGACGTTCGCACCAGAATTCAGTGCATTGATGATCATCTTCCGTTCCACTGGACCGGTGATCTCGACTCTTCGGTCGCGGAGGTCTGGAGGAATTCGCGCGACTGTCCAATCTCCTTTGCGAATGGATGCAGTTTGCGGCAGAAACTCCGGCAACTTCCCGTGGTCAATCTCTTTCTGTCGGAGCTCGCGTTGGGCAAGCAACTCACGTCGCCGCGCCTCGAAGTTGCGGGCAAGTTTGTTGAGGAAAGAGGTAGCTTCGGAGGTCAAAACCTGTCCTTCGGCTGCACTGCGGGTCGCAGGAAGAGTACTCATGAATTCTAGAGTAGTACGAAGCAGAGGACGTCGGATGGCTGCTAGGTCACATCGGGTCACTCGTCCGATCTGGACGATCACGTTTGCGGGCGACGGTGTAAACGGATTCTACTAGCGTGGTCCCGAATTGGAGGGGACCACGAGTGGTAATGATACACACGACAGCCTCCCAAATAGCAGAACAATGGAAGTCCGACGCTCGCTGGACTGGAATCCAGCGACCCTACAGCAGCGAAGATGTGATTCGTCTGCGCGGCTCCCTCCATATCGAACACACGCTCGCACGGCATGGGGCCGAGCGGTTGTGGGACCTCTTGCAC
>Ga0310810_10000101_pt1 | contig 89085 bp, 82 predicted proteins | sample NCmetagenome_FD_207641 | JGI IMG/M metagenome (GOLD analysis project Ga0310810, IMG submission 207641) | Soil microbial communities from experimental microcosm in Duke University, North Carolina, United States - NC | ecosystem: Engineered > Artificial ecosystem > Soil microcosm > Unclassified ... | reverse complement strand
GGGTGCAGCAGCACGGGGCCCGGACCGGGCGGCGCGCTGGCGCTCCTGGCGGTCGCCGGCTGGATGGCGCGCCGTCGTGCACGGCACGGCTGAGGCTGCAGCCGCAGGCGAGGCGCTCGACTCGCGCGGGGGCGAAGGTTAGGTCGGCGCCATGTTCCAGCCGCTCTACACCGCCACCGCCACCGCCCACGGAGGGCGCGAGGGCAAGGTCCAGACCGACGACGGCCAGGTCTCCCACGCCCTCGCGATGCCCACCTCGCTCGGGGGCAAGGGAGGCCCGGGGACGAACCCCGAGCAGCTCTTCGCCGCCGGGTTTGCCGCGTGCTTCGAGAGCGCGCTGCGGGTGGTGGCCCGCCTGCAGAGGAAGCCGCTGAAGGACGCCACCATCACCGCCCGGGTGACCATCGGGAAGACCGACGACGGCGGATTCGGCCTCGCCGCCGAATTGCACGGCCACGTCGAAGGGGTCTCGCGCGATGAGACGCGGGCGCTGATGGAGGCCGCGCACCAGGTCTGCCCCTACAGCAAGGCGACCCGGGGCAACATCCAGGTGACCCTCGTCGCCGACTAGGTGGGCGTGAGCGCGGTCTCGGAGGTGCTGCGGGCGCGCCGTCGCTCGATGAGCCAGGCGGCGACGACACCGACCTCGTAGCAGAGCAGCATCGGGCCGGCGAGGATGCCCATGTTGATCGGGTCTCCCGTCGGGGTGATGACCGCCGCCAGGATGAGGCACACCACGAAGGCGTGCCGCTGGTACTTCATCAGGAACTTCGCCTTCACCAGTCCCAGCGCGGCGAGGAGCGCCATCACCAGCGGGAGCTCGAAGACCACGCCGAGCGCGAGGAGCAGCATCAGCACCAGCGACAGCTGCTCGCTCATGGTGAGCAGCGGGCGGGTCCAGGCCTCCTCGGCCAGCGAGCCCTGACCCGCGGCGAGCGTCTTCTGCATCTTCCACAGCCGGGCCACCGCCGAACCCTGGCTGCCCGCGGCGCCGGCGAGGAGCGAGGCGGACTGCTCCAGCGCCTCGGAGGCCTTGCTCGCCGAGCCGGACTGGAAGGCGTCCACCGCCTCCATCCGCCTCTCCAGCGCCTGGCGGAGCGCCGGCGCCGCGCCCAGCCCGAGGCCGTCGCGGGTGGCGTCGACCAGCCGGCCCTCGGCGTCGAGGCGAGCCTGGAGCTCGACCGTGCCGTCGGCGAAGCGGTCCGGCGCCGAGACCCGTCCGTCGCCCATCGCGGTGAGCCGCTGGACCTCCCCGTCGGCGAGGTTGGCCGCGCGGTCGAAGTCCCCCGAGCGCGCGAACCGGAGCGCCTCGACCTCCACCGCTCTCGCCCGCTCCACCCGGGCCTTGATCGGCGCCGTGTCCGAGCTGGAGAGCAGGAACTTGAACATGGTGGGGAGCACGACCAGGTAGCAGAAGGTCGCGCCGATCAGGAACGCCACCGTGCCGAGGAACACGAAGGGGAAGGCGTACTTCCGCTCGCGCGGGTAGAGACCCGGCGCGACGAAGCCCCAGATCTGCGTCAGGAGCACGGGCGTGGCGAGGAAGATGCCGGCGTAGAGGCCGACCTTCATCAGCACGTTCAGCTCCTCGATGCCCGAGGTGTAGATGAGGCTCCGCTCGGACGGCGGCAGCGCGTCCAGCACCGGCCTCATCAGGAAGCCGAAGATCGGGCGGGCCCAGACGAGGCCGGCGACGCCGAGCACGAGCACCGCGATCACCACCCGGAGCAGGCGTGACCTCAGCTCTCCGAGGTGCTCGGAGAGGCTCATCCGTGACTGGATCGGCTCCTCCTCAGCCATGCGAGGCGGGCTCGCCCCCGGGGCGCGCGGGGGCGCCCGGCTCGGTCGAGGAGGCGGTGGCGGGCTCGGTCGAGGCCGTCGCCGGAGCCGGGGTCGGCGGCTCGAGCCCCAGCGGCGCGGCAGAGGACGCCTTCGCGGCGACGACGCCCTCGGGCGGAGGGAAGACGGAGGGGTAGGCCGGCGGAGGCAGCTCTCCCTCGGTGCTCGCGGCCGCCGGGGCCTCGGCCTCGGCCGGGGCGGGCTGGGCGGGTGGCTCGATCCGCTTGGCCTGCGGCTGCTCCTCGGCGAAGACCTCCTGGTCCATCTTGTAGAACTCGCGCTCCACCATGCCGCGGACGTCGTCGGTCTGGCGGCGGAACTCCCGCACGAACTTGCCGATCCCGCGCGCCAGCTCCGGGAGCTTGTCCGGGCCGAGCAGCAGCAGGGCGACGATCATGATGACCGCGATCTCGCCGGCGCCAAGGTTGAACATCGCTTGCTCGCTCTTAAACCTTCTTGGGGAGGGTTGCCATTCCCCCGGGCAGGGCCTCGGGGAGTGTTTCCGGGGGTGGGATTCGCCGCCGGACCCCGCGCTCGACGAGGAAGAGGAGGACGGGCAGGAGCAGGGTCAGGGCGATCGCCATCCGGCCGAGCATCGGCACGTTGCCCAGGCTGCCGTCGGATTGCACGAAGAGCACCTGCGCCGAGAGGCTCGCACCGGCCGCGCTGGCCAGGTGTTGGACGGCGGACTGGAAGGACATGAATCGCGCGCGCTCCGGCGGCTCGGGCACCCGCGAGGCGAGCGTGTTGTAGCTCACGTTCCGGGACGAGAGGGCGAAGAAGAGGAAGATGAACATGGCCATCGCCGCTCCGGCGGACGCGCCGGGCGGGTGGACGAACATGAGGTCGAAGGCGACGGCGAGGATCAGCGAGGCCACCGTCCCCACCCGGAAGCTCCCGAAGCGGTCCACCAGCTTCCCCACCACACGGAGGGTGGCCAAGCTGACCAGTCCGCCGAAGCCGTACACCCACTGCAGCTGGTTCCGCGGCAGGCCGAGGTTGGTCTGGACGTAGGCGGAGATGTTGGGGATGACCAGGAAACCTCCGGCCATCGTCACCGCGGTCATCGCGAACGAGGTGAGCACCAGCGGGCGGAACAGGGGGAGCGCTCCGGCGATGCTCTCGCCCCGACGGACCAGGTGACCCCGCAGGCTGGGGAGCGAGGCCGCGACCGCCGCGGTGACGCCGAGGCCGAGGCCTCCCACCACGAGGAAGGGCAACCGCCAGCCGCCCCACACCGACAGCTGCAGGCTCAGGGGAACGCCGACGACCGAGGCCACCGAGAAGGCCCCCATCACCGCGCCCATGGCCTTTCCCCGGCGCTCGGACGGCACCACGTCGGCGATGATCGACAGCGACAGCGAGGTCGCCGGGCCTCCGAAGGCGCCAGCCAGGAAGCGCGCCGCGAGCAGCGTGGGGAAGCTCCAGGCCAGGCCTCCGGCGAGGGTCCCCAGCACGAGCCCGGTCATCGCCACTGCCAGCGCGGAACGACGGTCGAAGCGGTCCAGGAACGTGGAACCGGCGATGCCCGCCAGCGCCGCCGCCGCGGTGTAGGCGCCCCCGAGCAGCCCGAGGTGGGACAAGGGGATGTCCAGCGCCCGGGCGAAGTCCGGCCCGAGCGGCATCACCATCACGAAGTCCCAGATGTTGATGAACTGCACCGCCCCCACGAGGAAGACCATCCAGCCCTCGGAGGGCACGCGGCGCGCCGGCTTCACGCCGACATTCATAGACGGAAGCGACGGACCTCGCCGCGGAGCACCTCGGCCTCCTCCTGGAGGCGGGCGATCGCCTCCTCCAGCTGACGCACCGTCCGGGCCTGCTCCTCGCTGACGCCCCGGATGGCCTCCATCGTCTTCAGCACCACCGCCGAGCCGCGGGTCTGCTCGCGCTGCGCCCGGTCCAGCTGCAGGACGCGGTCCCGCATCGCCTCGAGGCCCCGGGTGACGAGACGGCTTCCCGCGGCCTGCTCCTGACTCCGTCGCTGGACGTCGGCGGTGACGGTCTGCATATGCTGGGCGGACTGGGTGATCCGCGCGGTGCCCCGGGCCTGGGCCTGTGCGGACTGGGTGACCGACTGGACCGTGTCGGCGATGCGCTGGACCGCCGAGGTGACGCTGCGGCTCCCCCGGGCCTGCTCCACCGTCGCCCGGGCGATGGCCTTCACCATCACCGTGCTCCGGTTGGCGGTGGCGCTGATTCGCTTGAGCGCCGTCTCCGCCTCGCGGCCCAGCTCCACGCCCTCCTGGACGTGCCGGACGCCCTGCTCCACCGCGCCCACGGCGTTCTGGCTCTCCTCCTGCACCCGGGCGATGAGCTCGGAGATCTCCTTGGTGGAGGCCCCGGTGCGCTCGGCGAGCTCCTTGATCTCGTCGGCCACGACGGCGAACCCCTTGCCCTGCTCACCGGCCTGGGCGGCGATGATCGCCGCGTTGAGGGCGAGGAGGTTCGTCTGCTCGGCGACCTCGTCGATGACGTCGAGGATGGCCACCACCTCGCCCACGCGGCGACCCAGTCCCTCGATGACCCGGGCGGCCAGCTCGCTCGACTCGCGGATGCGGTCGATGCCGGCGAGCGTCTTCTGGAGCGACTGCACGCCGCTCGCGGCCTCGGCCGAGACCTGCTCCGACAGCCGTGCGGTCTCGTTGGCGTTGGTCTCCACCTGGCCGATGCTGACGTCCATCTGCTTGATGCTGAAGGAGGTCTCCTCGGTCGAGCCGCCCAGCTCCTCGATGGCCTTCGCGACGTCGAGGATGCTGCGGGTCATCTCGTCGATGGCGGCGGTGGTCTCCTGGACGCTGGCCGCCATCTGCTCCACGCCCTCGGCGACCTCCTCGTTCCGCCGGGCGATCTCGGTGATGCGCGCGGTGCTCTCCTCGGCCGTGCGCTGGAGGGCCTCCACGTGCGCAGCGACCTCCTGGTGGGTGCCCACCGCCTCGGCCATGGAGCGGCTGGTCTCGGTGACCTGGGACTGGATGGTGGTGGCGCCGGAGGTCACCTGGACGCCGGAGCGGGACAGCTGGTCGATGACCGCTCCCACCGCCTCGCCCACGGAGCGCACGCGCGAGAGCGTGTCCCGGAGCCCCTGCCCGATGCGATTCAGCGCGGCGGCCAGAACCGCGAGCTCGTCGCTCCCGGCGAGGGTGACGGTCTGGGTGAGGTCGGCCTCGCTCATCCGCCGAGCGGCCACGAGGATCTGCTCCAGCGGCCGGGTCAGGACGAGGCGGCCGAGGAGCCAGAGGATCAAGGCGAACGCCAGCGAGCCGACGACGATGGCCAGCAGGAGCGTGCGCCGGAGCTGGCTGATGACACCCGCCTCGTCGCCGCGGTGGATGGCGGCGAGCAGGCTGGCGTCATGCGAGACGTACAGCAAGATGGCCAGCAGCACGGCCAGGAGCGACAGGCTGGAGACGCCGAACAGCGCGTTGCGCAGCCCGATCTTTCGGAGCCATCGCACCACGGATCGACCCGGACTGTACTCTCCCCGACCCGCCCGGCGAGCAGTCGTTTCAGGCCGGACGGCCGCGATCGGGCTCGGTGGGCTACAGTCGCCATCTTCCGCACCGTGTCCTCGCCCGTCCTGGTCCTCACCCACCCCCTCTTCCTCCAGCACCAGCCGGGGCGCGGGCACCCCGAGTCTCCGCTCCGCCTGTCGCGGACGCTGGAGTACCTCGAGCAGCACCGGCTGCCAGCCCTCGAGTTCCGGGCCCCGCGCCTGGCCCGCACCGACGAGATCGCCCGGGTTCACGGGCCGGAGCTGCTCGAGGAGTTCGGGAACATCGCCGGGGCGCACGTGGCCATCGACGTCGACACCTTCGCCTCCCCCAGCACCCACGACGCGGCGCTGGCGGCGGCCGGCGCGGCGATCGAGGCGGTCGAGGCGGTGCTCACCGGGACGCACCGGACGGCGTTCGCCCTGGTGCGGCCTCCCGGGCACCATGCCGAGCCGAACCGGATGATGGGATTCTGCTTCATCAACAACGCGGCCGTCGCGGCGGAGGCGGCGCGGACGCTCGGGGCGGCGCGGGTGCTGATCCTCGACTGGGACGTGCACCACGGCAACGGGACGCAGGCGGTGTTCTGGGAGCGCGGAGACGTGCTCTACCAGTCGGTGCACCAGTATCCGTTCTACCCCGGGACCGGCGCGTCCCACGAGACGGGCGAGCGGGCCGGCGCCGGGTACACGGTGAACGTGCCCTTCCCCGCCGGCCGGACCGACGCGGACCTGGGAGCGGCGTTCCACGAGCTCTTCCTCCCGGTGGCCCACGCCTTCCGGCCGGACCTGGTCATCGTCTCGGCTGGGTTCGACGCGCACGAGGACGACCCCCTGGGCGGAATGCTCTGCACCGAGCGCGGCTTCGCGGCGATGTGCAGCGCGATGAAGTCCCTCGCGGAGGAGGTCGCCGGCGGGCGGCTGGTGCTCCTGCTCGAGGGCGGGTACTCGCTGGTGGGGCTCCCCCGGAGCGTCCACGCCTGCCTCGAGGTGATGGGCGGCCGGCGGGACGAGTTCCCCCGGGGCGCGAGCCGCGAGGCGCAGCAGGTCATCGAGGCGAGCCGCGAGGCGCTGAAGCCGTTCTGGAAGCTCTGAGCCGTGTCGCGCCCACGGACGAGGCGTCCGAGGACGTCGAAGCGCTCGACCGTGCTCCCCGGTCTGACCGCGGTGCTTCAGGCGTCCGTCGGTGACCGCCTCCATGCCGCCGGGCTGGCAGCGGAGATCCGGATCGTCCGCGGAGGGCGACCGGTCCCTCCCGTGCCCGCATCCCTGCGCGAGGCCTTTCCCCGCGCGAGGCGGCGACTCTCCCTCTGGGTGCACGGGCTGGGGGTCACCGAGTCCGTCTGGAGCTTTCCGGGGCGGTCACGGACGAGCTACGGCTCGTTGCTCGAGCGCGACGCCGGCTTCACCCCGGTGTTCGTCCGCTACAACACTGGCCGCTCCATCCACGACAGCGGCGCCGCGGCGGACGCGCTGTTCGAGCAGCTCGTGGCCTCGTGGCCCGTCGAGCCGACCGAGATCGTGCTCGTCGGCCACAGCATGGGTGGGCTCGTCGTGCGGAGCGCGCTCCAGCACGGCCTCGCCCGTTCGGCAGCCTGGGTGCAGCGGGTCCGCCACACCGTGCACCTCGGAGTGCCACATCTCGGCGCGCCCCTCGAGCGCCTCGGCCGTGTCACCGCCTCTCTCCTGAAATCGCTCCCCAATCCCTGGACCAAGCTCGTCGGCGCGGTCGCCGACCTCCGGAGCGCGGGCGTGAAGGACCTCGCCCACGGCGACCTGGTCCCCGACGGCAGCTGGGTTCCACTGCCGCTCGAAGGCACGCACCACGCCATCATCGGGACGTTGCACGCGGACCCACAGCACCTCCTCTCGTGGCTGCTCGGGGACGGAATGGTGCACGTGGCGAGCGCGCGGGCGCAGAGCTACCGCGGTGCACCGGTCTTCCTGCCGGAGCGCATCACGGTGGTCGGTGGGGTCGGGCATCTCGGGCTTCCCCGGAGCCCGCGGGTGTACCCGGCCATCCTCGCCGCGGTCACCGGTCGCGCCGTGCGCCGACGACGCTCCCGCGCGCCGCGACGGAAACGGACCTGACCCCGGGTCCGGGGGCGAGCGCCCAGTCGACGTGCCGCAGGCTCAGCCCGGCTTGATTCGCCGGACGAGGATGTTCTCCACCGCGGTCTTGCCCGGCCCGCCGCCGAAGGTGAAGCGGAGGTTGAGGCGGTCGGCGTCGAGGAGCCGCACGAAGAACGCCTCGACGTGTCCGGGGTTCTTCGGGCCGACGCCGGTGACGTCGACGAAGGCGAACTCGGCAGAGCCCTGCGCCTCGTCGAACCGCACCGCGCGCAGCCGGGGCTGGTTCCGCGCCGCGCAGTAGTGGGTCATCCGGAGGTCGCTGCCGTCCAGATGGTAGACGGTGGTCATGGTCGGAACGCCGCCCATCACGAGGTTCTCGACGACGGCCGAGCCGCCGCCGGTGAGGGAGTAGCTGACGCGAAGGTTGCCCGAGCCGGTGCGACCCCCGGACCACTCGAAGGTGCCCTCCCACTCGCCGGTCAGCGTCTTCAGCCGCTCGAACATCCGGACGCCCGGGCTCTCGGGAGCATCCGCCGGCGAGGCTCCGGCGAGGAGCAGCACTCCCAGGACGGCGAGGACGGGGCGCATGGAAACCTCCGCGGGTTGGGCCTCACTCCCGAGCATGCGCGAGCGCACCGAGCCCGTGCCGTCACCGGCTGCACCGCGAGGACCGGCGGCGGACGGCGGCGGCCCACGAATCGCCGGGGGCGATGCCGGCCTCTGGACGTCTCGGCACACGAGCTCGCCATCGCGCGCCGACTGGAGGCCCGCCGCTCACTGAGTCAGGATGCCCGCCCTCGTGAACGACTCCCCTCGAAACGTCCTCGTCACCGGCGCGTCCAGCGGGCTCGGACGGGCGCTCGCGCTGTGGTTCTCCCGCCGGGGCGCCACCGTGTGGGCCGCCGCGCGCCGGACCGAGCTCCTCCAGTCCCTCGCCGCCGACTCCTCTGCTCGGCCCGGGTCCATCCTCCCGCTCGCGCTCGACGTCTCCGACGTGGCCGCCATCCGCCGCGTCCTCCCCGAGGTCGACTCGAAGGCCGAGGGCGGACTCGATGTCGTCATCGCCAACGCCGGCGTGGGCGGCGAGGCCAATCCGCGCAAGGACACCTGGGAGAAGGTCGAGCGGATGATCCAGGTCAACGTCACCGGCGCGGCGGCGACGCTCGCCACCCTGGCCCCGCGCATGGCCGAGCGCGGCCGCGGCCACCTGGTGGGGATCTCGTCCCTGGCCGGATGGATCGTCACCCCCAAGATGGGCGTCTACGCGGCGACCAAGATGTTCCTCCAGGTCTACTGCGACGGCCTCCACCTGGATCTCAAGGGCGCGGGCGTGGCGGTGACCTGCATCAACCCCGGCTTCGTGAAGAGCGAGATGACGGCGAAGAACAAGTTCAAGATGCCGTTCCTGCTCGAGGCCGACGACGCCGCGGACCGGATGGGCCGCGCCATCCTCCGGGGCGAGAAGCTCTTCGCCTACCCCTGGCCGATGGTCCTCGCCACGCGGGCGGCGCGCTGGGTGCCCGACGTCGTCATCGCGCGGGTGATGGGAAAGTCCGGCGTCAGTTCGGCAAGGTCATGAACTTCGACGGGTCGACGCTGTCCTTGGGCGGCGTCTTCTCGTCCGGCGCCGAGCCCTTCTTGAACCACATCACCGCGGCGGTGCGGCTCGCGTTGGAGGCGATCTTCCCGGTCTTGGTGTCGATGACCTTCCGCTCCAGCGAGTCCTGCAGCCAGTCCGGCGGGGCGAACTCCGGCTGGGGCCGTCCGTCCAGCGCGCGCTGCATGTAGCTGAGCCAGATGGGGAGCGCGGCGCGCCCGCCGGTCTCGTAGCGCGCGAGCGGGTGCGGGTTCAGGTCGTAGCCCACCCACGCCACCGTCACCAGGTCCCGGGTGAAGCCCGCGAACCAGGCGTCGAACGAGTCGTTGGTGGTGCCGGTCTTCCCCGCGGCGGGCTTGCCCAGCTTCTGCGCCGGGGTGCCGGTGCCCTCGCGCACGACGCCGCGGAGCAGGTCGGTGAGGATCCACGCCGTCTCCGGCTGCATCACCTGCTCGCCCGGAGCGTAGAGCCGCGAGTAGCCGCCGGCGATCCGGTCGGTGAGCGAGGCCCACGGATCGTCGAACGCGGTGTGGTCCTCGAGGGTGCGCCCGTACCGGTCCTCGACCTTCCGCATCATGTAGGTCGGCTTCTTGTTCCCGAGCCGGTTGAAGGTCGCGTACACGCCGGCGAGCTCGAACGGGTACACGCAGGAGCTTCCCAGCGCCGCCGAGAAGTCGCGGTTCATCGGCGTGCTGAGCCCCAGCTTCTTCACCCACTGGGACATGGGCTCGATGCCCACCGCGATGAAGGTCTTCACCGCGGGGATGTTCATCGAGTTCACGATGGCGGTCCGGAGCAGAACGTCGCCGTGGAAGTCCTCGGTGTAGTTCTCGGGCTTCCAGCGAACCTGGTGCTCGGGATCGTTCTCGACGATGGGGCTGTCCACGATGACGTGGGCCTCGGTCCAGTCGAGCTTCTCCAGCGCCGCCGAGTACACCAGCGGCTTGAAGCTGCTGCCCGGCTGGCGGCAGGCCTGGAACGCGCGGTTGTACTCGTTGGCGTCGAAGTCGTAGCCGCCCACCATCGCCGACAGGTACTGGCGATGCGGATCGATCGAGACCAGCGCGCCCTGCAGTTCGGGCTCCTGCTCCAGCCGGTAGAGCTGCGCGCCCTGCGGGAGCGCATCGAAGAGCTTCCTGTCGTATTGCTCGCGGTCATCGGTCAGGTCCTTGGCCTGGACCGCGCGCACGACGATGACGTCGCCCGGCTTCAGCACCTTCTTCGCCGAGGTGAGCATCGCCGACGGGTAGTAGGCCTCGGGGTTCACCTTGCGCGCCCAGCGCATGCCGAGCAGCGGGAGCACGCCCTTGTGCGTCCCCACCTGCAGGTCGACCCGCGTGTCGTCCACGCCGGTCACCAGGGCGACGTAGTACCGGTTGTTCTCGATGGGCTTGCCCTCGAGGGCCTTCTCGCTCCGGTCGACGAAGGCCTTCCGCTGCTCGGGCGTCTCGAGGGTCATCACCGGGCCGCGGAACCCCTGACGCTTGTCCACCTGGAGGAGGCCGCCGAGCATCGCCTCCTGCGCGGCGCGCTGCTTCTCGGAATCCATGGTGGTGAAGAGCTTGAGCCCGCCCCGCAGCAGGGCGGGGTTGCCGTAGCGCTGGACCACGTCCTTGCGCACCTGCTCGACGAAGTACGGCGCGAACTCGTGGAAGACGTCCTCCACGGGGTAGACGTGGATCTCCTCGGCCATCGCCGCGTCGTACTCGGCACGGGAGATCATCCCCTTGTCCTTCATCTGTCCGAGCACGTAGCCGCGGCGGGCCTTCGCGGACCTGGGGTTCAGGAAGGGGGAGTACTTGCTGGGAGCCTGCGGGAGACCGGCGATGAGCGCAGCCTCGGCGAGCGTGAGGTCGCGCACGTCCTTGCGGAAGTAGTTCTCGGCCGCGGCCTGCACGCCGTAGCTGTGGTGCCCGAGGTAGACCCCGTTCAGGTAGAGGTAGAGGATCTCCTCCTTCCGCAGCGCCTTCTCCAGCCGGAGCGCGAGGATCGCCTCCCTGGCCTTCCGCTTGAGGCCGGCGGCGCCGCTGCGCTTGGTCGCCTTCGCGAAGCCCTCGGAGGAGATGAGGATGGCCTTGGCGGTCTGCTGCGTGAGCGTCGAGCCGCCCTGCACGCTGCCGGCGCCGGTGGACTTCTTGAGCACGGTCTTGATCGCCGCGCGCAGGGTGCCGAAGGCATCGATGCCCGGGTGGTCGAAGAAGCTCGCGTCCTCCGAGGCGATGAACGCCTGCACCAGCCGCTTGGGGATGCGCTCGTAGGGAACGACCTTCCGGCGCTCGTCGTAGAACTCGCCGGCGAGCACCTGGTCGTCGGCGTAGACCTCGGTGAGGATCGGCGGGGCCCAGGCGGCCACGCGGGGAATCTCCGGAAGGCCCTCGCTGAACGCGTAGTAGACGCCCAGCGCCCCGACGACGGCGGCCGTGGCCCCCACGAGCACGAGGAAGGCGAGGACCCTCCCGCTCCGGTGGGCCCAGAACTTCCACGGCGGTCCGGGGGGAGGAGGCGGCCGCTCGGTGAGGATCAGGCGGTGCCGGGAGCGGTCCTCGGGCGGGGGAGATTCGGGGATGGGCGGGGACGTCATGGGGTTGAAGCGGGAGCAGAGGTTATCAGAACCCCCCGGGGATCCGTCCCCTGCTGCCATCTGGCCGCGGGGTTGTGAGAACGTGGACGCCGAGCATGCAGCCACGCACGACCCACGCTCCCCGAGGAACCGAGCAGCGGGTGTGCGTGCTCGGCGCCGGTCCCTCCGGCATCGCCGCGGCGAAGAACCTGCTCGCGGCGGGCTTCCGGCGGGTGGTGGTGTACGACCGCAACGCCGAGGTTGGCGGGAACTGGATCTACTCGCCGGACCCGGGCCACTCGAGCGTCTTCGAGACGACGCACATCATCTCCAGCAAGCGCCTCTCGCAGTACGACGACTTCCCGATGCCGGACGGGTACCCCGACTACCCGGGGCACGCCGAGCTGAAGGCATACTTCCAGAGCTACGCCCGTCACTTCGGCGTGGACCGCGTGCTCGAGCTCCGGACCGAGGTGAGGAGCGCGCGGGCGCGGCCTGAAGGCGGCTGGACGGTCACGCTGGCAGACGGGCGGCGCGAGGAGTTCGGCGCGTTGCTGGTCGCCTCGGGCCATCACTGGGATCCGCGGATGCCGAGCTACCCCGGGACCTTCGACGGCGAGCTCCTCCACAGCCACGGCTTCAAGACGGCCGGGCCGTTCACCGGCAAGCGGGTGCTGGTCATCGGCGGGGGGAACTCGGCGTGCGACATCGCGGTGGAGACCTCGCGCGTGTCGGCGCGGACCGAGATCAGCATGCGCCGCGGCTACTGGTTCGTGCCCAAGTTCGTGATGGGGCTGCCGACCGACGTGATCAACGACCGGCTGATGCGCAAGTTCCCCAAGGCCATTCGCCAGCAGGTCGGCAAGCTCACCGTGTGGCTGGTGCAGGGGAAGAACGCGCACTACGGGCTGCCGGAGCCGGAGCACGGTCCGTTCGAGGCGCACCCCACCATCAACTCCGAGCTGCTGTACTTCATCCGCCACGGGCGCATCCATCCGCGCCCGGACATCGCCCGCCTCGACGGGAGGACGGTGCACTTCGTCGACGGCAGCTCGGGCGAGTTCGACGCGATCATCGCCGCGACCGGCTACGTGACGCGGTTCCCGGTCCTCGACCCGGCGGAGGTGGGCGACTACTCCGGCCGCGAGGTGCCGCTGTACCTCAAGGTGTTCCACCCGCGGTACGAGGACCTCTTCTTCATCGGGCTCTTCCAGCCGCAGGGATGCATCTGGCCGCTGTCCGACTGGCAGGGCCGGCTGGTGGCGCGGGCGCTGCTCGGCGCCTGGACGCGTCCGGCGAACATCGAGGCGGCGATTCGCCGGGAGCTGGACCACCCCGACTTCCGCTTCACCGACTCCATCCGCCACGCGGTCGAGGTGGACTACCATGACTACCGGAAGCGCCTGGTGACGGAGGTCGAGGGCGGACGGGCGTTCTAGCGGCGGTTTTTTTGGCGTGGGTGGGGTCCCCTCCGTCCCGGGGTGGAGACTCACCACCCTGGAACGCTTGCCCTCGACGGCAACGATTGGCGGCACGTGGGTCCGTCGTACAGCGGCCCCGTGTGAACGGGCATTCACGCTCGCCGGGGAGGCTGCCTTCCGGCGAGCGGACTGTCCTAGGCTGGGCCTCGAGAGAAGAGCCTGGAGGACGCATGTACGGAGATCTGGGACGCACCGGCCGCGCCGGTGCGTGGGTGGTGCTCGCGCTCTGCGGGCTGAGCGCATGCAACGCCGTGCCCGACAGGACTGCCGCATCGCCGGTCGCCGCCGCGCAGACGGCCAAGGTGGTTCAGGCAGTGCAGGCGGCGACGGATCGCTCCGGCATCCAGCAGAGCAGTCTCACCCTCCAGAACGGCCAGCGCGTCCGGCGGCTGACCCTGCAGAACGGGTTCAACCACGTGCTCGTCGCCCGGAGGGGTGCGGACGGTCAGGCTCAGGTGAGCTGCGTCGACAACGCGCCGGCGGCGGAGGCCTTCCTCGCCACCGGAAAGGGAGCCGGTCAGTGAGGGCGCTCCGGACGCTCCTCGGCACGGCGCTGTTCCTCGCCGCGCCTGCGGCGCTGGCGAGCGTGACGATCACCGTCACCAACGGCGACGGACCGAACACCGGCTTCAACGATCCGTCGTCGAGGAGTCCGGTCGGGGGCAACACCGGAACCACGCTCGGCGCGCAGCGACTGATCGTCTTCCAGAAGGCGGCGGAGATCTGGGGCCAGAACCTGGACAGCGACGTCCCGATCTCGATCATCGCTCACTTCCAGTCGCTCGCATGCAGCAGCACCGGCGCCGTGCTGGGCAGCGCTGGTCCGCCGAACTTCTTCTCCAGCGACGACCCGACGCTCGACGCCGGGATCCCGCCGACGTTCTTCCCCAGGGCGAAGACCTGGTACGTCTCGGCCGAGACGGCGCGCTTCGCCGGGGTCCAGATCCTGTCCGGCACGGGCAACGTCGAGACCGACTACGACATCGTGGCGCGCTTCAACTCCAGCCTCGACACGCCGGGGAGTGCCGACTGCGGGGGCCTCAGCTGGTACTACGGGCTGGACGACAAGCATGGCAGCGCGATCGACCTGCTCACGGTCGTGCTGCATGAGTTCGGGCACGGACTTGGCTTCCTGAGCCTCGTCGACACCGGGACCGGGAATTTCCCGGCGATGAACGAGCCGGACATCTGGTCCTACTACGTGTACGACGAGGGTTCCGGGAAGCACTGGAAGGATCTGACGCCCTCTGCCCGGCTCGCCTCGATCACCAGTGGAGCGCTCGCCTGGGACGGCGCCGCCGTGACCACGGCTGTGCCCTCGGTCCTGGCCCTTCCCCCGATCCTCAACGTGACCTCGGCGCCGAACACTCCCTCGGTCGTGAAGAGCTACGCCATCGCGGCGGCGCAGTTCGGCGGGGCGATCCCCCTCGACGGAGGAATTTCCGCACCGCTCGGGCTCGGGTCCACCGGTTGGGGTTGCACGGCACAGGGTCGCCTCGACCCGCTGGACGGCAAGTTCGCCATCCTCGACCGCGGCGGACCGAACGACGCGGGCTGTCCCTTCGTGGAGAAGGCCCGGAACGCCCAGGACGCGGGCGCCATCGGCCTCGTGGTCGCGAACAATGTCGCGACCGCGATCATCAATCCGGGAACTCCGCCCGACGACGACGCGCTCGACGTCGTCATCCCCGTCGTGATGATCAGCCAGGCAGATGGAACCTCGCTGAAGGGAGCGGTCGGCGCGGGGGCGGTCGAGGCCGAGCTCACCCGCGATACCGGCCAGGGCCGCGCGGGCGCCGACGCCTCGGACCGCGCCCTGCTCTACGCCCCGACGGCCTTCGAGTCCGGCTCGTCCGTGTCCCACTGGGACAAGACGGCGTTCCCGAACCTTCTCATGGAGCCGGTCATCAACCCCGACCTCACACACTCGCTGGACCTCACACCGGTCCTGATGCGGGACATCGGCTGGTTCCCGGTGGCCCTCGCGATCTCCGGCCAGGGACCGACCTCGCTCACGGACGGCCAGCAGGGCTCCTTCACGTACACGGTGCACAACCCGGGGCCCTACGTGGCGCCGGCGGTGACGGTGACGAGCGCGCTCACCGGACTGACCTTCGTCTCCAACTCGGGTGACTGCACCTCGGCCTTCCCCTGCAAGCTCGGGGACCTCCAGGTCGGCGACACGCGAACCTTCACGAGCACGCTCAAGGCGGCCACGACCGCCGACGGAAACGCCACGGCCGTCACGACCGCGGACTCCGTGTCCGCGACCAGCGCCGCCAACGTCTCGGCGCTCACGGTCAAGGTCCCGACCACGCCGAGCGGCGGAGGTGGCAGCACCGGGGGATGCACCGCCGCGCTCGGCCCCCCCGCGCCGTGGCTCGCGTTGCTGGGTCTCGTCGCGCTCGCGCGGCGGAGGCGCCGGGCCTAGGCAGTGGAGCGGACGGCTCGCTCACCGGCGAGCCGCTGGACGAGCCAGCCGAGCACCCGCGTCCAGCCCTCGGCGTGGCCGTTCGTGGACTCCTCGGAGGGGAGTTCCCGGTGGAACAGCCTCAGCCGCGTTCCGCCGGGCACCTTCTCCAGCGTGTAGCGGATGATGCTCCGCTTGTACTCCTCCCAGCTCGGCTCCCACGTGACCTCGAGGAGCCGGGGGGGATCGACGGCGAGGACCTCGCCACGCACCGCGCCGGCGCCCTCGGCGCTCCGGGCCTGGCAGCTCCACTTGCCTCCGGGGCGGAGGTCCAGCTTCCAGTCGTGCGTCTGGTAGAGGTCGGGGCTTCCCCACCAGCGCGCCAGCTCGTCCGGGTCGGTGAGCGCCCGGAAGACGGCGTCGGGTGCCGCGGCGATCTCCACCGTCGCGTGCACCGTCCTCGCCTGCACGTCGGCCACTGCGGTCATCGGTCTCCTCCCTCGAGATGGCGCTTCAGGCTCTGGAGGTTCACCGCCCAGAAGGCGCGGTAGCTCTCGATCCACCCGTAGGCCTCGGCGAGCGGGCCGGGTGTGAGCTCGTACCGGCGGAGGCGGCCCTCGCGGCGCTCGCGGACGAGGCGGGCCTGGCGGAGGACGCGGAGGTGCTTGGAGATCGCGGGGCGGCTGGTGCGGAACTCGCTGGCGAGCTCCCCCACCGGCCGCCCCCCGGCGCGGAGCCGGTCCAGCAGCGCACGCCGGGTCGGGTCCGCGATGGCGCGGAAGACGTCGGCGTCTGCTCGGGCCCGGTGCATCGGTAACCAGATGGTTACTCGATGTCCGGGCGGGCCGTCAAGAGAGGCCGTGCACCCCGAGCAGCGGACCGCGGGGCTCGTGCCTGGGCGGCGTCGACGGCGAGCGGCTGCCGATCACCTCCCGGAGGCGGTCCGCCTCGGCGTCGCGGTCCGCCTGGGTCCGCTCCCCCTCGGCATCGTCGTTGTGCGCGGGGATCAGATACCCGTGCAAGGACAGCAAATCGCTCCAGATGCTCATGACTGACTCCTTCATCGCCTTGAGTACGAACGAAGGATTAATCCCGGGCATCACAGGGCAGTACGCGATACTTTCTCAAGCACGACTTGAGCTGAACTCAAGATGAGCAAGGTCCCCCTCCACGTCCTCCCCGGGTTCGTCGCCGCCGCGCGGGCCCGGAACCTGTCCCGGGCGGCCGCCTCGCTCCATGTGACGGTGAGCGCGCTGAGCCACCAGATGCGCGGGCTGGAGGATCTGCTGGGCCAGCGACTCTTCGACCGCGGGCCGCGTGGACTGAGCCTCACCCCGGCCGGAGAGCGGCTGTTCGGCCAGGTGGCGCCGCATCTGGATGCCATCTCTGCGGCGCTCGCTCCCCAGCCGGCCCGGAATCCGCACACGCTCACCGTCAGCGTCATGCCGTCGGTCGCCTCGAGCTGGCTCATCCCCCGGCTCCCCGCCTTCACCGCCCGCCACCCGGACGTGGAGCTCAACCTCCAGTCGTCGATCGACGTCGTGGACTTCGACCGGGAGGACGTCGACGTCGCCATCCGCTTCGGTCAGGGCGGCTGGCCGGAGCTCCGGACGCACCTCCTCTTCGAGGAGTGGGTCATCCCGGTCTGCAGCCCGGAGCTGCTCCGGCGGTTCCCCCGGGCGGCGCAGGGCGACTTCACCGGGGTCCCGCTGCTCCGCGACCTCAACGAGCGCTGGCACGCGTGGTTCGAGCGCTTCGGCGGCACCCTGCCCACCCGCTGGGTGGCCGCCTTCGACGACACCGATGCCCTGCAGCGCGCGGCCATGGAGGGCATGGGCGTGGCGCTGGGGCGGCTGACGATGGCCCGGCCGCTCATCGAGTCCGGGCGACTGGTGGCGCTGACCGGGAACCGGCTCCTCGACCGGTACGCGCACTACCTCGTCTACCCGCCGCGCTCGGAGAACCACCCCGCGGTGATCGCCTTCCGCACCTGGATCCTCGACGTCGCCGCGTCGGAGAGCCCGGCTCCTCGGAGCGAGCCGCCCGACATGGCCGGGCCGCAACCCCTTCCGCGCAGGAGAGGTCGCAAGCGCTGAGGTCAGGAGGTCCGGTTGCCGGCGGCAGGGATGCCGGCGCGGCGGAGCACGTCCACCAGCTCCGCCGGGAGCGGTGATTCCGCCCGGATCCGGGCTCCCGTCTCTGGATGGGGCAGCTCGAGCCGCTCGGCGTGGAGGAAGAGGCGCTTCAGCCCCCAGCGAGCACGGGCGTCACGGTTGAAGGCGAAGTCCCCGTACTTCCGGTCCCCGGCGACCGGATGGCCGATGGCAGCCAGGTGGCGGCGGATCTGGTGCGTCCGGCCGGTCTCGAGCGTCACCTCGAGGAGCGCAGCCTCTCCGCCCTGGCGGAGCACCCGGTAGCGGGTCGCCGCCTCCTGCATGTTGACCCCCCGACGGGCCTTCGACTCGGCCGACTGCTGGTGTTCGGAGAGGGGGAGGTCGATGCGTCCCTCGGGGCGCGGGAAGGTCCCCTTCGCCAGGGCGAGGTACTGCTTCCGTGCCCCGCCGTGGGTGAAGACCTCCGTGAAGTGCACCATCGCCGGGCGGCGCTTGGCGACCACGATGACGCCGGACGTCTCCCGGTCCAGCCGGTGGGCGGGGCTGGCGGAGAAGCCGTTCCGCTCCGCCTGCGGACCGAGGTGCGCGCGGACCAAGTCCACCAGGGTGCCGCCACGGATGCCGCTGCCCGGGTGCACCGCCAGGCCCGAGGGCTTGTCGACGGCCATCATCCAGCCGTCCTCATGAAGGATGCGGAGCCGGGCGACCTCCTCCGGAGCGGGAGCCCGGGCGGGGACGGGCGTCTCACCCAGGAGCGCTCGCTCGTCCCCCCGGATGGTGAGCACATCCCCTTCGGCCAGGGGCTGCTCCGGGCGGGCCCGGCGACCGTTCACCCGGACCTTCTTCGTGCGGATCATCTTCTGCAGGTGGCTCGCGGGGACGCGAGGCAGCCGCTGGCGGAGCACCTTGTCGAGCCGGACCCCCGCGTGGTCGCTGTCGATACGAAACTCGAGCATTTTCCTCGGGCGGCGGATGGAAGCACACCGATAGACTGGGGGTCCATCTATGCCGAAGACCCTACGAATCGAGGAGCTGCTGAAGAACGGCTCCACCGAGTGGAACCGCGCGCGGAAGTCCGGAACGGTCTCCACCGACCACACGGGCGCGACGTTCGAGAACCTGTTCTCCGCCAACACCGACCTCTCCGGGCTGGTCCTGGTGGGAAGCGAGTGGGACCGCTGCGATCTCTCGAAGGTGAGCTTCCGGGACACCGACCTGTCGAACGCGTATTTCCACGGGGGCCGGCTCCAGGACTGCGACTTCCGGGGCGCGAACCTTGACGGCGCGACGTTCGAGCGGCTGAAGCTGCTCCGCTGCGACTTTTCCGGGGCGCAGGGCCTGGAGTCCCTGGAGCTGGACGACGTGGACATGGACCGGGTCCACGGCCTGGACGGTGAGGAGGCGCCGCCCCCTCCGCCGCCCCCGGTGCACGGATCGACGTCGTTCACCCGCGAGCAGCGGCAGGCCACGGTCGCGGCGCTGGCGGGGTCGGGCCTGGACGAGCCGCCTCCGTTCCAGCCGCAGGATCCGCCAGGCACCCTGCTCTACCGCGGGCTGAAGCGCCTCGGGTCGATCCCCCCGTGGGTGCTGGACGCGCCCGGCCTGCGGCCGCCGCTGCCCACCCGACTGCCCCCGGGGGCCGGCCTGGAGTCGCTCCTCCGCGAGGCGGTGAAGACCCGGCTGGAGGGAAGCCGCCCGGTGACGGATCCGGACGCGGTGAAGCGGGCACAGAACGCGCTCCGCCTCGGGTCGAAGGAGGCGCCGTACGCGGTGATGTACCTGCGCGAGGTCGGCGTGGAGCCGGCGTTCCGCTTCTCCGCGGCAAACGCGCTCCGGGAGCTGCTCCGCGCCGAGCTCGAGGTGGACGACCACACCGGAGCGGTGGACCCGCGGGTGGCGGGCGCGATGTGGGAATTGCGTCTGGCGCACAACGCGGAGGAGGCGCTGGGCGAGGTGCGCCGGCGGCTCGCGGCGACCCAGCTCTTCGAGTCGCTGCTCGAGGCGGGGTTCACCCCGGAGAACAACTGGGACGAGGCGGTGGAGTCCCACGAGTCGGCGCTGGATCTCGTGGCGATCGCGGTCGGAGACGACCGGCAGGCCCTCGGCGAGGCGTTCTCTGCCTATGCCGGGTTGCCGGAGGAGGCACGACTGCGCCGCCTGGCATACCTGGCGGAGGCGTCGACGCACCTCGAGCAGCTGTCGCGGCTGCCGGCGGGAACCGAGCCGGCGTGGCTGTCCGGCCCCGAGTTCCGCGAGTGCCACGACAAGGAGATGCTCACCCTGCAGGCCTTCCCCGCCTCGGAGGTCCCGAAGCGGGTGCCGGAGCTCGCGCAGTCGGAGCTCGGCGTGCCGGTGGGGACCGTCCCCGAGGACAGCGAGGGGGACCTGTTCGTCCACCTCCGGTGCTCGGTGTGCGGGAAGGAGAAGCTGCTGGTCCAGTCTCCCGAGGAGTGAGCCCGGGCCGTCCGGGGGCCGCGCTTCTCGGTGCACGGTCGCCTGGAGTGAACGCGGACAGACGTGGGTGGCGAGCCCCGGCGACCGGACCGGCCTGGCCTCGCCCGCGCCATGGCGGGGTGCACCGCGCGGGACTCCGGCAACTTTCCCTGCGCGCACGCCGAGGCGTCTCTTCGGATGCCGTTTCGACGACCACCCCGACGATTCGGCCGGCCTTGGCGATCCCTCCGGGAGGTTCTCAGCGACTCCACCGCGAGGTTCGCCGGTCGGCACCCCGCAGCGCGGGCGGCGAGCTCGGGGTGCAATAGCAACTTCGAGGACATGGAGTGCGAATCGAGCTGCTCGAACCCCCTGATTCCTCGTGCGTGTTCACTCCCCGTCGGCGCATGGTTGCTATTGCACCTTGAGCCGCCGAACCGCTCGGAGCCCCTGGAGCGCTCGAGGTCGCGCAGGCCATCGTCCGTGGCGCGGCGGCGACCGCTCGCGCGCCGCCGTTCCACAGGGGCAACTCAGTTCGACGTTCGGGGACCGGAAGGCCTCTCCAGCTTGCGCCGCCGAACCGCTCGGAGCCCCCGGAGCGTGGGCTGCGAGCTCGAGGTGCAATAGCAACTTCGATGACATGGAGTGCGAATCGAGCTGCTGGAACCGCGCGATTCCTCGTGCGTCGTTCACTCCCCGTCGGCGCCTGGTTGCTATTGCACCTCGAGCTCAGCGCTCGGGCCCGGGAACGGGTCGGCCATGAGTCGTCGCCATCACAACTTGCCGTGAGCGTGGTCGCCTTCCACGCCGGATGATCCGGCGGTCGTGAAGGGATGACGCATCGACCGGATCGGCGTCGGGGGAGCCGACCGGGAGCGTTCGAGGTCGCGCAGGCCGTCCGTCCGTGGCGGGGCGGCGACTGCTCGCACGCCGCCGTTCCGCAGGGGCAACTCATCGCCCCGCGCTCCAGGACAGAACACCGTTCCCGGCAACGCATCCGACATCCCGCAACGCGTGATCGCGGCCCAGCGTTCAGCCGAACAGATCGAGCTGCCGGACGGTCCCGAGCGGACGGGCGTCGATGCCGCGGTCACGGAGCGCCCGCGCCAGCTCCTCGGCGAACCCGTGGTGCGTCAGGACCTCCGATGCCCCGGTCGACCTCGCGTAGGACAGCAGTCCCTCGAAGTCGGCATGGTCCGAGAGCGGGAAGGCCTCATCCGCCCCGTAGCGCCGGGCCGTCCCGCCGTCCACCGCCCAGCCGGTGAGGATCGCCGTCCTCCGCGGCCAGGGGCGCAGGATCCGCTCGAACTTCCAGACGTGCGGCGGGAACACCCCCACCTCGCCCGGAAGCCACGTCCCGTCGAAGCGGCGCACCGCCCCGACCTCCACCCCGAGCGACCGGTACACCTCCGCGACCGCGCAGACGGAGGCGTGCGCCACCACGCTGTGACCGCGGGAGGTCAGCGCACGGATGACCTCCTGGCTCTTCCCCAGGCTGTAGCCGAGGAGCACCGGGGTCGCTCCGCGCTCCTGCGTCGTCCGGGCGAAGGACTCGATCGCCTCCAGCACCTCGGCCTTGGGGGGGAAGCGATACCGGGGATGACCGAACGTCGACTCGAGCACCAGGGTGTCGCACTCGGCGACCTGCGCCGGCTCGGCGGTCGAGGAGGCCTCGAGGTTCAGGTCCCCGGTGTACGTCACCCGCTTGCCGTCGGAGCGGATGACCCGGAGCTGCGCCGACCCGAGGATGTGTCCCGCCGGGAGCAGCTCCAGGCACAGCGAGCCGAGCTCGAAGGGCCGGTTGTAGGGCACCGGGAGGCAAGACGGGAGCGCGCCGAGGCGGTGCGCCATGAGCCGGAGCGTCGCCCGCGTGGCGATGACCCGCTCGTGGCGGGCGATGTGGTCGGAGTGCGCGTGACTCACAAAGGCGAGCGGCGCCTTGCGGTGCGCATCCAGCCAGAGCGCCGTGCCCGATAGATGGAGACCTCCGCGCCGCAGCTCGACAGGCATGACGTGGGTCCGGACTCTAGCGGAGAACCGCCGGCTGCCGCCCGGGGCGCGACTCATACCCCGGCCCGCTGACAGCACTCAGGACGCGACCGCCCGCCTCCGCGCCCACAGGACCCCGCCGAGCTCGGCGGCCACGATGCCCAGGACGATGAACGTCCCGCCCGCGAGCTCCCGCGACCCGAGACGCTCCCGCCCCACCAGCACCGACCAGAGCGCAGCGAACACCGGCTCGAGCGCGAAGATCAGCGCCGCCCGCACCGCCGTGGTCCGGGCCTGCGCCCAGGCCTGAGCAAGCAGGCAGACGGCCGTGCTCATCACCCCCGTGTACAGCACCGCCCACCAGAAGGCCGGCGTCGCCTCGAGGTGCCGGGGCACGAACGGCAGCGCCAGCGCCGACAGCAGCGCCACCACCCACAGCTGCACCGCCACCAGCGGCGTCGAGCGGTGCACCCGGGCCGCCGGCTCGAGCAGCACGATGTAGAAGGCGAAGGCGATCGCGCAGGCGATGGTCAGGAGGTCTCCCTTCGCCGTCTCCCCGCGGGCACTCGCCAGGCCGCCGGTCAGGAACCACAGGCCCGCCACCGCCAGCGCCACCCCGAGCAGCACCGGCGGGCTGGGCCACCTCCGGAAGAGGAGCAGCCCCACGAACGGAACGAGCAGCACGCTCAGCCCGGTGAGGAACCCGCTCCGGGATGGCGTGGTGAACTGCAGCCCCATCGTCTGGGTGACGAAGCCGACGAACAGCAGCACCCCCAGGCCGACGCCTGCGCGCAGAAGCTTCCGGTCGCGGAGCCCTCGCCAGTCGCGCACGGTCAGCACGGCGCCACCCAGGATGAACCGCAGGACCAGGAAGGTGAACGGATCCGCCAGGCGAACCGCGTCCTGCACCACCACGAAGCTCGCGCCCCAGATGGCGGTCACCGCCACCAGCACGCCGTCGGCCAGCGCCGCTCTCTCGGTGCGATCGCTCACGGGACGAAGAAGAAGACCAGGGCCAGGATGGCGTAGACGCCGATCAGCATCGACCCCTCGAGCCAGTGCGTCTCCCCGTCGAGCGTCACCAGCGCGGTTGCACCCACCGCGAGCGCCAGCGACATCACCTCCAGGTGGCTGAACTCCAGCGTGATGGGATGCCCCAGCGGACCGGAGAGGAAGACCAGGACCGGCGCCACCAGCAGCGCGATCTGCTTGCTGCTCTCGAAGCAGATGCTCACCCCCACCTCGAGCTGCTTCTCCAGCGCGAGGAGGACCGCGGTGCTGTGCTCGGCGGCGTTGCCCACCACCGCGATGACGATGACACCCACGAAGGTCGGGGTGAGCCCCCAGTGCTCGATGACCATCTCCAGCGAACCGACGAGCATCTCCGAGACCACCACCGTGGCAACGGTGGTGACCACGAGCACCGTGATGCCGAGCCCGAGCGACCACGGCCTCGGGGCCCGCGTGCCCTCCGACTCGAGCTCGGCCTCGACCGCGTCCGCGCCCTCGTACAGCTGGTGAGCCGTCCGCACCGAGAACAGCAGGCTCAGCGCGTAGAGCACCACCAGGATGACCGAGACCAGGAGCGACAGCGGACGCATCAGGTGCGTGACCGAGGCCCCCAGCGTCGCGTGGAACAGGTCCGGCATCACCAGCGCCACCACCGCCAGGTACATCAGGGCCGAGCTCGACAGCGCCGCCGTGGCGTTGAACCGTGGTCGCGGCTCCTTCAGCCCAGCCGCCAGCACGGCCGCCCCGAAGACGAAGAGGAGGTTCCCCAGGATGCTCCCGGTGATGGACGCCTTCACCACCGCCGTCTGACCCGCCTTGAGCGCCGCGATGCCGATGATCAGCTCGGCCGCGTTGCCGAAGGTGGCGTTCAGCAGTCCACCCAGCCCGGGACCGAGGTGACCGGCCACCGCCTCGGTCGCCGTGCCGATCCAGCGCGCCAGCGGAATCAGAGCAAGTGCGGCGAGAACGAAGACCCAGGTGCCAGCATGCAGCCAGGCAGCCACGGCGGTCGCCGGCACGAACACCAGCAGGGCCAGGAAGATGAGGTCCGCGCCGCCGAGGCGGGGACGTGCAGTGGTGGCAGTCACGAGGCGGAGGTCTGCTTCTCGCCGGTCCCCTTCCCTGGATCAAGCTGGTAAAGCGCTGATCGACCGGAGGTGCTTCCCATGGCCGAGCGTACGCCGCGGAACATGACCGACTACGAGGCAGAGTACGCCGCCTTCCAGTGGGACCGGCCGGAGCGCTTCAACTTCGCCATCGACGTCGTGGACCGCTGGGCCACCGAGCGCCCCGACGCGCCAGCGCTCCTCCACTGCGACGACCGCGGCAACCGAAAGGTCTACAGCTGGCGCGAGCTGGCCGAGCGCTCGGTGCACGCCGCCCTCTTCCTCCGCGACCTGGGGCTCCGGGCCGGAGACGGCGTCTTCACGATGCTCCCCCGGCTCGCCGAGTGGTGGATCCTCGCGCTGGGCTGCATGCGCGCCAACCTCGTGCTGATGCCCGGCACCACCATGCTCACCGGCAAGGACGTCCGTTACCGGCTGGAGCTCGGCCGGGCGCGCGCGGTCGTCACCACCGCCGAGCACCTCCCCAAGTTCGAGGTCGGCGCCCACGCCGACGTCATCGCCTGGATTTCGACCGACGAGGCCCCCGCGCCGTGGGTTCGCTTCCGGACCCAAACGGTGGACGGCGCACGCGCCGCCGAGTTCCCCGAAACCGCCGCCGACGACCGGATGCTCGTCTACTTCACCAGCGGCACGACCGGCATGCCGAAGATGGTGCCCCAGACGCACGCCAGCTACGGCATCGGGCACGGCGTCACCGGCAAGTACTGGCTCGACCTCGGGCCGGACGACGTCCACTTCACCCTCTCCGACACCGGCTGGGCCAAGTGCGCCTGGGGCAAGGTCTTCGGCCCGTGGAGCCAAGGGGCGTGCTCGGTGGTCTACGACTTCCGCGGCCGCTTCGAGGCGAAGACCCTCCTCGACCTGCTCGCGCGGGAGAAGGTCTCCACCTTCTGCGCACCGCCGACCGCGTGGCGGGCCATCGTCCTCGAGGATCTGAAGGCGTGGTCCTTCCCGGCGCTGCGCCACGTCATCAGCGCCGGCGAGCCGCTCAACCCCGAGGTCATCGAGGCCTGGAAGCGCGCCACCGGTCTCACCATCCGCGAGGGCTACGGACAGACCGAGACCGTCGCCATCGTCGGCATGTTCCAGTGCCTCCCCTTCCGGCCAGGCTCGATGGGCAAGCCCTCCCCGGGATTCGACGTTCGCATCATCGACCACGAGGGGCGCGAGGTCCCCGAGGGACAGGAGGGCGACATCGCGGTCCGGGTGAAGCCCGAGCGCCCGGTGGGGATGTTCGCCGGCTACCTCGGCGACGAGGCCACCAACGCCGCCGCCTTCCGCGGCGACTTCTACGTCACCGGCGACCGCGCCGTGCGCGACGAGGACGGGTACCTCTGGTTCGTCGGCCGTGCGGACGACGTCATCAAGACCTCCGGCTATCGCGTCGGCCCCTTCGAGGTGGAGTCGGCCCTCCTCGAGCACCCGGCGGTCGCCGAGTCCGCGGTGGTGGGCGTGCCGGACGAGAAGCTCGGCCAGCGCATCAAGGCCTTCGTCGTCGTGAAGCCCGGCGTCGCCAGCTCCGACGCCCTCGCGACCGAGCTCCAGGACCACGTGAAGCGCACCACCGCGCCGTACAAGTACCCGCGGGAGATCTCCTTCGTCACCGAGCTGCCCAAGACGGTGAGCGGGAAGATCCGGCGGGTCGACCTGCGGCAGAAGCGCTGACGCCGGCCGCCGTGTCGGCGGCTGTGCGCCCGAGGTGTGAACATCCGCCTGGAGCGTCCGGGAGTCTTCCCCGCGCCGCCGGGTCGTCGCTCACCCTCCGGCGAGTCCGCAGAAACCGAGTTCCGGCGCCGTCCTGTTCACACTACAACGCCGCCGTCGCGCTGCGGTCTGAGCCTGCTCCGGCGGTCCTGAATGCCCGTGTTGCGGAACTTCCTGAAGACCCTGACCCCTCCCGCGCGCGAGCGTGCCGGCGACTGGGTCCAGCATGCGGATTACTTCGTGGCGAAGGAGGCGCTCGCCAAGGACGACCCGGCGGCGGCGCGCGACGCCTTCCTGCGCGTGCTCGCGGAGCGGCCCGACCAGCTCGACGCGAAGGCGGGGCTCGCGCGTGCCACCTACCTTCTTGGCGACACCGGTGCGCTCGCGCTGACGGACGAGGTGCTCACGCTCGCGCTCGCCGGAACCACCGAGCTTCTCCGGGTGACGCTCGAGGAGCTCGGCCCCGCAGGCGAGGCCCGCGCGCTCCGCCCGTCCCTCGCCTGGCGCGTGGCGCAGCGGCTCGATGCCGATGCGGACGGCGACGGCGCCCGTCCGTTCTACGAGGTGGCCACCCGTGCGGACGGACTCATGGGGCTGAAGGCCCGCGTCCGGGCACTGGAGCTGGAGTCCGAGCCGAAGGCGCCGGCGCTCTCGGCCGCCGCGGGCCTGACCGCCCACGAGCCGGAGCTCCTGAAGCGGGTCACCGCGCTGCTCCGGAAGTTCGCGCCCGAGGAGGCGCGAAGCATCGAGCTGCCCCCCGAGGACACGCGGCTGGAGCTCGAGCTGCGTCCCTCCCTGGTGGACGATGCGCCGCTCGCCGTGCCCACGCCTCCCGCACCGCGCATCGTGCCCATCCGCCTGGTCGGGATGGACGAGGCGGGGTTGCGCGTGTCGAGCCCGAACGGGGAGAACGCGCTCCCGTTCGGGAAGGTGCTCGGACTGGCGCTGGGGATGGTTCCCGCCGCGGACGGACGGCAGACCGTCCTCACCGACTTCGTGCTCTCCTGGCCCGGGGGCGAGAAAGGCTCGACCGTCCTCCGCGTCACCCTCGCCGATCTCGGTCTCGACGTGCTCTACCCGGGCCTCGCTCCGAAGGCGGCGTACTGGCGACTGGTGCGCGAAATCGCCCAGCGCTCCGGCGCGCGCTGGCTGCCGGGGTCGGAGGAGGGGGTCACCGTGCCCCGCTACGCCGGCCCCGAGGAGATGACCCGCAGCGTGTACGGCGCCCGCTGACTAGGCCGTCGCCCAGCGGTCGATGGGACCGTCGGTGACCCGGCGGACGCGGCGCTCGTCCTCGAGCACCTCGAGGTTCCCCACCACCTCGGAGAGCGTGAGGTACAGCCGCGCGCCCTCCTGCGGCCCGAAGAGCGCGTTGGACAGCTCGACCGGCGTGCGTGGCCCCGCCTCGAGCGTCTCCAGCAGCTTCTCCTGGCGCCGCACGTAGAACCGGCGAAGCGAATCGATGGCCGCGCGGTGGCCCTGGAACGGAGCGCCGTGGCCGGGCAGCACCCACTCGACGTCGAGCGCTCGGACCCGGCCGATGGAGTGGAGATACTGGACGAGGGCGCGCCGGGTGGTGCGCTCGTCCACCAGCTCGAGGAACGGATTCGGGGACGTCCGCGCGAGCAGGTGGTCGTCGGCGAAGAGGAGCCGGTGCTCGGCGTCCCAGAGGCACACCAGCCCCGGCGTGTGTCCCGGCAGGTGGAGGACGTCGAGCTTCACCTTGCCCGCCCGGAGCTGCTCGCCCTCGGTCAGCGGCCTGACCCGTGCCGGGTCGACGCGGCGGCTGTACTTCCCGCTGTGCCGCCCGATGGCCACGAGGCGCGGCAGCTGGTCCTCGGGCACGCCCTGGCGGCGGAGGAACGTCGTGTACGCGGGGGAGCGCATCTCCCAGACGTCCTCGCCCACGACCTTCTCGGTGTCCCCGGGATGGAGCCGCACCGGCGCGCCGCTCAGCTCGGACAGGAGCTGGGCGTTGCCGAAGTGGTCGACGTGACCGTGGCTCACCACCACCTGGGTGCAGCAGCGCAGCTCGATCCCCGCCGCGGCAGCGCCGGTGCGCAGTGCGGCGACGCCCTCCGGCGTGCCGATGCCGCTGTCGAAGAAGAGGACGCCGCCGCGGCCATCCTCGATCGCGTAGGCGTTCACCGGTCCACCCGCGTCGGCGAACGGCACCGGCATCGGGAGACGGTGGATGCCCAGCGCGCGAAGGACCGCGTCGCCGTCGGGAGGTGCGTCCTCGGTCGACACTACGACTTCGAGCCGTGGATCGCCGCGCGGAGCTCGGGGAGCACCTTGAACAGATCGGCGACGATCCCGTAGTCGGCCACCTGGAAGATGGGCGCCTCGGGATCCTTGTTGATGGCCACGATGACCTTGCTGCCCTTCATGCCCGCAAGGTGCTGGATGGCCCCCGAGATGCCCGCGGCGATGTAGAGCTTGGGCGCGACCACCTTCCCGGTCTGGCCCACCTGAAGGTCGTTGGGCACCCAGCCGGCGTCGCACACCGCGCGGGAGGCGCCCACCGCCGCGCCGAGCTCGTCGGCCAGTGCCTCGATCTCCTTGAAGTCGCCCTTGGTGCCCCGACCGCCGGAGACGACGACGCTGGCCTCGGTCAGCTCGGGCCGCGCGCTCTTCACCTCGTTGAACGAGACGAACTGGGTGGGCGAGCTCGCCACGTCGGCCGGAGGCTGGAACGCCTTCACCTCGGCAGCCGAGCCGCCGGGCGCGGCGGCGGAGAACTCGGTGGTCCGGACGGTGAACGCCTTCACCGGTGTCTTGAGCTTCACGTCGGCGATGACGCTGCCCGCCCACATCGGGCGCCGCCAGATCAAGTCGCTCCCCGAGCCCGAGAAGGCGAGCACGTCGGAGGCCATCGCCGCCTTCAGGCGGGCAGCCACCCGGGGAACGAGATCTCGCCCTTGCGCGGTGGCGGCGGCGCCCACGAAGTCCGCACCGATGGAGCTGGCCAGCGCGGCGACGGCCGGGGCGTACGACTCGGCCACGTAGTGGGTGAAGGCCGGAGAGGCGACGGTGTGGATGACGGCCGCTCCGTACGGCTTCAGCTGCTCGGCCAGCGCCGAGGGGTTCTCGCCCAGCACGGCAAGGTGCAGCGACGCTCCGGTCTTCTGGGCGAGGTCCTTGCCCGCGGCGATCGCGTGGAGGGTGGCCTTGCGCAGATGCCCGTCGGGCTGGGACTCGGCGACGATCAGGACGGTGGACATGGCTCTCTCGCGTTCCCTCAGATGACCTTGGCTTCGTTCTTGAGCTTGGTGAACAGCTCCTGCACGTCGCCGACCTTGACTCCGGCCTTGCGGGGCGGGGGCGCGGACAGCTTCACGACCTCCACCTGGGGCGTGGCATCGACGCCGAGCGCGGCCGGGGTGAGCTCGTCGATCGGCTTGCTCTTCGCCTTCATGATCCCGGGAAGCGAGGCGTAGCGCGGGAGGTTGAGCCGGAGGTCGGTGGTCACGATCGCCGGCAGCTTGACCGTGAGCGTGGTGAGCCCGTTGTCGACCTCGCGCACCACCTGAGCGCTCTTGCCGTCGGCGGCGACCTGGACGGCCGGCGTCTTCGCCTTCTCCGCGTCGCTCTCCAGCGACTCCACCTTCGAGGCGAAGGTCGCCTGGCTCCAGCCCAGCCACTCGGCGAGGTACTGGCCGGTCTGGTTCTGGTCGTCGTCGATGCTCTGCTTGCCGAGAATGGCGAGGTCCGGCTTCTCGCGCTCGATGACGCCCTTGAGCAGCGCCGCGGCGGACATCGGATCCAGCGGTCCCGCGTGGTTCACCCAGACCGCCTTCGTGGCGCCCATGGCGAGGGCGTGGCGGAGCTGCTCCTGGACCTCCTTGGCCCCGATGCTCACCACCACCACTTCGCCGCCGTGCTTGGCAGCCAGGCGAAGGCCCTCCTCGACCGCGATCTCGTCGAAGGGGTTGATCTTGTACTTGAGCCCCTCCTGCACGATGCCCGAGCCGTCGGCCTTCACCTTGATCTTCGACTCGGGGTCTTCCACTCGCTTGGCGGTCACCAGGATCTTCACGCGACGACTCCCCTGAGATGGGCCCAGCTCACGCTTGACGCAGCGCGACAGGCGACCGGATCGATTTACGCGTCAACTGCCCGATCCGCAACCCGTTTTGACCGTCGCATGTTTTCCAGGTTCGGGCTGCCCGGGGGGACGTGCTACGTGGTCGCGGCTGAAACATTCCGCTTCGTTCGGAGGGGTCACATGGTGCGACTGACCTGGTGTGGCGCACTCGCCGTCGTGCTGCTCGGACTTCCGGCGCGCGCCCAGGACGAGATCCGGATCGGCGCGGTGCTGCCGGTCACCGGCAAGGAATCGAAGATCGGCGGCGCCTACAAGCAGGCCACCGAGCTCGCGGTGAAGGAGGCCAACGACGCGGGCGGCATCCAGGTCGGCGCCAAGAAGATGAAGGTCAACCTCTCGCTGCTCGACGACACGTCGGACGCCGCGAAGAGCGCGCAGCTGGTCGAGCAGCTCATCACCCAGAACAAGTCGCACGCCATCATCGGCGGCTACGGCTCCCATCTCGTGCAAGCCCAGTCGGTGGTGCCCGATCGCTACGGTGTCCCGTACCTCTCGGGCGGCGCCGGAGCGACCGCCATCTTCGGCCGGAGCAAGTGGGTGTTCGGCACCCTCTCGCCCGTGGAGCACCTCGCCGAGACGCAGATGAAGTTCCTCGACGACCTGGTGAAGCAAGGCAAGCTGAAGACGCCGCTCACCATCGCCCTGGTCACGGAGAACACCGAGCACGGCAACGACTACGCCAAGGGCGTGAACGACTTCATCAAGACCCACCCTGGGTACAAGGTGGCGGTGCAGGAGAAGTTCGAGCTCAACACCACCGACTACCGCCCGCTGCTCCAGCGCGTCGCCGAGGCGAAGACGGACCTCTTCCTGGCCGACTCCCACCTCGAGGACTTCATCGCGATGCACCGGACGTACACGCAGATGGGGCTGCACCACCTGATGGTGACCCACGGGGCCCGGGGCTCCGACACGGCGGCGCGCAAGGCGCTCGGTCCGGCGACCGACTACATCTTCGCCAGCGGCTGGTGGTCGGATCTCCTGCCCTACCCGCAGGTCAAGGACTTCAACGCCCGCTACAAGAAGGAGACCGGCGCCGACCCGCAGTGGTACCACGCGATGGCCTACGAGACGGCGCGAGCGCTGCTCACCGCCATCTCCAAGGCAGGCTCGCTCGAGCCGGAGAAGATCCGCGCGGCGCTCGCCGGGCTGAAGCTGGAGAAGAGCATCGTTCCCGGCCAGGTCCTGTCCTTCACCAAGACCGGGCAGGCCGACGTGCCCTTCGTCGTCACCCAGAACAAGCCCGGCGCGAAGGTGGACCTGGTGTGGCCGAAGGAGGACGCCACCGGTCCAGCGGTGGCGCCGATCCCCACGAAGTAGGACCCCGATCGGGGCGGGAGACGCGGTGCAGAAGCTCGCGATCGTCGCTCTGAATTCGCTCCTGGCCGCCGGCCTGTACGCCACCATGTCGTACGGGCTGGCGGTGATCTACGGCGTGATGCGGATCATCAACCTGGCGCACGCCGGGCTGATGATGCTCGCGGCCTACGCGACGTGGGCGCTGAACGACCGGTTCGGGCTCGATCCGTTCCTGTCGATGGTGATCGTCGCCCCCGCGTTCTTCCTGCTCGGGATGGCGCTGTACGCGACGCTCATCCGCTGGCTCCCGCGATCGTCCGCGGGCCCCTCGATGCAGTCGCTCCTGCTGCTCTTCGGCGTGTGGCTGGTGCTGCAGAACCTGGCCTACGCCATCTGGGGCGGTGACACCCAGTCGATCCTCACCCCGTACACCATGGAGTCGGTCCAGATCTTCGGCGGCCGCTTCGGCATCCCGCAGATCCTGGTCTTCGTGGTGAGCATCCTGTCGCTGGTGGGGCTGAACCTCGTGCTCCGCCGCACCTTCCTCGGCAAGGCGATCCGCGCCGTCACCCAGAACCGGGATGCGGCGATGCTCTCCGGCGTGAACGCGGGTCAGATCGCGGCCGTCGCCTTCGGCATCGGCACTGCCTTCGCGGCGATGGCGGGGAGCATGCTCTCCACCCTCTACGCCTTCACGCCCGACTTCGGCCGGAGCTTCCTCCTGAAGGCGTTCTGCATCATCGTGCTCGGGGGCATGGAGAGCTTCACCGGGGTGGCGGTGGGCGCGCTGGTCCTGGCGTTCATCGAGAACTTCGCCTCGGCCTACACCTCGATCCCGGTCTCGTACCAGGACGCGATCAGCTTCACCCTCCTGGTGGTGGTGCTGGTGGCGGCGCCGGGCGGTCTGCCCGGGCTCTGGCGTCTGCTCGACCGTCGCGTGGTGGCGCGATGACGGCCCTGCTCCGTCGCCATCCCGCGCTGCTGCCGGGGCTCCTGTTCTCCGCCGTCTTGCTGCTCGCGCCCACGTTCGCCGAGCGCGGGACGCAGAACGACCTGTGGAACATGGCGTTCTTCGTCGTGCTCGCCGCCGCCTGGAACCTCCTCGGAGGATTCGCCGGGCAGGTGTCGCTCGGGTACTCGGCGTTCGTGGGCATCGGGGCGTACACGACGGTGCTCCTGGCGCAGGCGGGATGGTCGCCGTGGCTGACCCTTCCGGTGGGCGCAGCGCTCGCAGCGGCCTTCAGCGTGGTGGTGGGCCTTCCCACCTTTCGCCTCCGCGGTCCCTACTTCACCATCGCCACCATCGGGGTCGGGGAGGCGGTGCGGGTCATCGCCTCCGGCCTCGAATTCACCGGCGGCTCGAGCGGCCTCCGGATGCCGGCGGGCACCTTCGACTTCACCGCAAATTACTACGCGATGGTGGGGCTGGCGCTCGCGACCCTGGCCCTCGTGGCCTGGCTGCAGCAGAACGCCTTCGGCCTGGCGCTGGAGGCCATCCGCCAGGACATCGACGGCGCCGAGGCGCTGGGCGTGAACTCCACGTGGGTGAAGCTGGAGGCGCACGCCATCTCCTCCGCGCTGGTGGCCGTCGCCGGCGGGCTGTTCGCCACCAACTTCCAGTACATCAGTCCGGGGAGCGTCTTCGACTTCCGGCTGTCGCTCACCATCGTGCTGATGCCCATCGTCGGCGGGATGGGGACGCTGGCCGGCCCGGTGGTGGGGGCGATGCTCTTCAGCTACCTGCAGATCAAGCTGCTGGCGAGCCCGACGCTGCGTGACTCGTACCTGTTCATCTACGGCGGACTGCTCATCGTGGTGATGCTCTTCGAGCCGCGGGGCATCATGGGCCTGTGGGAGCGTCTGTGGTCCAGGCTTCCCCGGCGGCGAACCCCGACGATCGCGGAGGCGCGCGGTGCCGGCTGAGAGCGCTCCCATCCTCGCCGTGTCCTCGGTGAGCAAGCGGTTCGGCGGGCTCCTCGCGCTCGACACGGTCTCGTTCGAGGTCCAGCCGAAGGAGATCTTCAGCGTCATCGGCCCCAACGGCGCCGGGAAGACCACGCTCTTCTCCTGTCTGGTGGGCGCGGTCCACCCCACGACGGGCAGCGTCCGGTTCCGCGGCGAGGAGCTCTCCGGGCTCCGCAACGATCAGATCGTCACCCGCGGGCTGGTCCGGACGCACCAGATCGTGAAGCCCTTCCGCGACATGACGGTGGCGGACAACGTCCGGGTCGGCGTGCTCTACGGTCGGCTGAGGCTCCGGGGCTCCAAGGCGCGCGAGCGCGTGGACGAGGTGCTGGGGCGGACGCAGCTGGTCCACCGGGCACGGGCCAAGGCGGGCGTGCTGAGCATCGGAGAGCTGAAGCGGCTGGAGATCGCCCGAGCGCTCGCCACCGGTCCGGAGGTGCTCTGCCTCGACGAGGTGATGGGCGGGCTGAATCCCGCGGAGATCCAGCAGGCGATGGTCCTGGTCCGCGCGCTGCGCGACAGCGGGCTGACCATCCTCATGATCGAGCACCACGTCCACGCGGTGGCCGGGCTGTCGGACCGGCTGGTGGTCCTGAACTTCGGCAAGAAGATCGCCGAGGGCCGGCCCGGCGAAGTGCTCCGCGACCCCGCCGTGGTGGCCGCCTACCTCGGAGACGAGAGCAAAGAGGAGGCGCGGGCGTGAAGGCGCTCGAGGTACAGGGGATCGACGTCTTCTACCGCGACGTCCAGGCGGTGTGGGACGTCTCCTTCGACGTGGAGCCCGGAGAGATCGTCACCCTGGTCGGGGCGAACGGCGCCGGGAAGACCACGACCCTGCGGACGGTGGCCGGGCTCCTGCGACCGCGGCGAGGGACCATCCGCTTCATGGGCGAGGACGTCACCGGCATGCCGGCGTTCAAGCTGGTGCAGCGCGGGCTGGTCCTGGTGCCCGAGGCGCGCCAGCTCTGGGCCCAGATGACCGTGCGCGAGAACCTGGACATGGGAGCCTACGGCAAGGAGGCCCGCGCGCACCGCCACGAGACGCTCCGGACCGTGCTGGAGATGTTCCCGATCCTGGAGAAGCGTGCGAGCCAGAACGCCGGCACCCTGAGCGGCGGCGAGCAGCAGATGTGCGCCATCGGCCGGGGGTTGATGGCACGCCCGAAGCTGCTGATGCTGGACGAGCCATCGCTGGGCCTCGCGCCGATGCTGGTCCGCCAGGTTTTCGCCGCGCTCCGGGAGATCAACGGCCGCGGGGTGACGGTTCTCCTCGTCGAGCAGAACGTGCACCAGGCGCTGGCGCTGGCGAACCGTGGGTTCGTCCTGGAGACCGGCCACCTGACGCTGTCCGGCCAGACGAAGGCGCTGCTCGGGGATCCCCGCGTGAAGGAGAAGTTCCTCGGCGAGGCGGCACTCTAGGGACGCCTTCCAGATTAGAAGTTAGACTTGCAAGTTGGTCTTGCAGTCGATAGATCCGGAGGGTGACCCCCGCCGAACAGGCAGCCGAGGAGCTCCGGGCAGTCGCCGGCGCGCTGATGCGGCGGCTCCGTGCCGAGTCGGGCGAGCCGCTCTATGCCCGCCCGCTCGTCTCCGTCCTCCGCCGTCTCGACTCGGACGGCCCGATGACCACGGCCGATCTGGCCCGGGCCGAGTTCATGACGCCGCAGTCCATGGGCGCCTCCGTCGCCGAGCTCGAGGAACACGGACTGGTCGCCCGGAGCGACGACCCTTCCGACGGCCGGCGGAAGCGCGTCTCCCTCACCCGTGAGGGAAGCCGCGTCCTGGCCGAGGCCCGCGCCAGACGGCGGACCTGGCTTGCCCGGGCCATCGAGACCGAGCTGGACGTCTCCGAGCAGCGCCGGCTCCTCGCCTCACTCGAGCTCCTCCGCCGGGTCACCGAGTCCAAGAGCCACCAGAACTGAGCCGCCATGCCCCTCACCTCGCTCGATCCCGTCACCGCCCTCGTCGTCATCGACCTCCAGCGGGGCGTCGTCGGCCTCCCCACCGCGCACCCGGTCGAGCAGGTCGTCGCGAACGCCGCCGCCCTCGCCGACGCGTTCCGCCGACGCAAGCTCCCCGTCGTCCTGGTGAACGTGGCCGGCCGCGCTCCGGGTCGGACCGAGGCCCGAATGACCGCATTCCCTGCCTCACCAGAGTGGTTCGAGCTCGTCCCCGAGCTCGGCCGAGACCCGGACGACGTCCTGGTCACCAAGTACACCTGGGGTGCCTTCCACGGCACGCCGCTCGACCTCCAGCTTCGACGGCGCCGCGTCACCCAGCTCGTCCTCTGCGGCATCTCGACCAGCGCCGGGGTGGAGACCACCGCCCGCGCCGCGTTCGAGCACGGCTACAACGTCACCCTCGCGGTCGACGCCATGACCGACTCGTCGGCGGACGCGCACCGCAACAGCGTCGAGCGCATCTTCCCCCGCATCGGTGAGACCGGCACCACCGCCGAGGTGCTGGCGAGGCTCCCGGGGTGAGCACCGCCGTCGCAGCGCTCGCCGCTCCTCGTCGCCCCCGCATCGGGCGCGCGATGCGTCACCGGAACTACCGGCTGTTCTTCTTCGGGCAGGGCACCTCGCTGATCGGCACCTGGCTCACGCGCTTCGCCATCGGTTACGAGACCTATGCGCTCTCGCACTCGGCGTTGCAGCTCGGGCTCGTTGCCTTCTTCAGCCAGGCGCCCACCTCGCTCATCGCGCCGGTCGCCGGGGTGCTGGTCGATCGCTGGGACCGACACCGCACGCTCATCGTCACGCAGGCGCTCGCGATGCTGCAGTCGGCCCTTCTGGCCTTCTTCGCGTTGACCGGCCTCATGACCGTCTGGCACCTCATGGCGCTCGGCGCGTTCCAGGCGGTGATCAACGGCTTCGACATGCCGGCCCGCCAGTCCTTCGTCCGTCAGATGGTGGAGGACCGCGCCGATCTCCCCAACGCCATCGCCCTCAACTCCTCCCTGGTGAACGCCGGCCGTCTGATCGGGCCCGTGGTCGCCGCTGCGCTCGTCGCCGTCGTGGGCGTCGGTGGCTGCTTCGCCGTCGACGCCGCGAGCTACCTGGCCGTCATCGCCTCGCTGCTGGCGATGCGCGTCGCCCCCCAGCCGATCCGGTCGGCCGGAGGGCGGGTCCTGTCCGAGCTGCGCCAGGGTCTGCGCTACGTGCACGGGTTGCCGCTGGTCGAGGCCCTGCTCCTCCTCCTCGCCGCGGTGAGCGTCCTCGCGGGGGGCTACTCCGCCCTGCTCCCGGCGGTCGCCATCGGTGCCTTCCATGGTGGGCCGCACGCGCTCGGCGCTCTCATGGGCGCGGCCGGGGCCGGCGCGCTCGTCGGCGTGCTGCTCCTGGCTCGGCGGGAGAGCGTCCGCGGCCTCGAGAAATGGATCGTCCGCTGCGGCTTCGGCCTCGGTGCGGGCCTGATCGCGCTCGAGGCGGCGCCCCGGGTGTTCGTCGCGGTCCCCATCCTGTTCGTCGTGGGGATGTCCCTGATGGTGATGTGGGCATCGATCAACACCCGCGTGCAGACCCTGGTCGCGGACGACATGCTCGGCCGGGTCATGAGTCTCTACGCCGTGGCCTTCTTCGGTGGAGCGCCAGTCGGGGCGTTGCTGCTCGGGACCCTCGCCACCCTCCTCGGGCCGATCCACGCCTTCGCGCTCTCCGGCGTGGGCTGCCTCCTCTGCACCCTCCTCTTCCGCCGGGCGTTCCCGAGGCTCGAGGCGCGGGCCCGCGCCCGGGAGCGAGCGCCCGATCCGGAGCGGACCGCAAGGGAGGCGTTGGACCTGCCGTGAGGCCGTCGTCAGAATGCGCGGCCCATGTCCAGCGATGATTCCCCTCCCAGCGGGAGGCAGGACGGAGGCACACCCCCGCGTGGGTTGCCCGTCGGCTACCGGCAGGGCGTCATCTCCGCCATCACCGTGGTCCTCGGCTTCTCGCTCGTCTTCCTGCGCTTCTGGGGCTTCGAGCTGGAGGGCGAGTGGCACCCCACCGCCGTCGTCTCGGCGTGCCTGATGGGCCTCTCCATCCTCGGTCAGCTGGTGACCCTCTGGCGGTCGCTGCAGATCGAGGACGACCAGCCCGCGGTGTACCGGAAGACGCTGCGCTGGTTCGCCGGGTCGACGCTCATCCTGCTGCTCGGGCTTGGCCTGTCGGCGGTCGCGTTCCTGAACTAGCGAGGCGGCAACGGGCGCCCGACCGGGCCGGTGACGGTTCTCGGGGCCGTCCTGCGCATGGGGGATCGCAGGTTCTCACCCCCCACGGGAGGCCCCGATGTCCCGAAAGACGCTCGCAGCGCTCCTCTTGCTCTCCGCCGGCTGCTACCACGCCTCGATCGAGACCGGGATGAAGCCCGGAAACGACAAGATCGAGAAGGAGTGGGCAAGTGGCTTCGCCTGGGGACTCGTTGGGCCGGAGCCGATCGAGGCGCAGAGCAAGTGCACGACTGGGGTCTCCAAGGTGGAGACGGAGCACTCGTTCCTGAACGGGCTGGTGGGCGCGGTGACGCTCGGCATCTACACCCCGATGCACCTCACGGTGACCTGCGGGACTGGCCCGACCGCCGACGCCCCCCAGCAGGCGACGCCCCAGGCCCCGAGCGTGGCCACCGCGCCCTGACGGGTCACTCGAGGACGAACAGCCGCACGCCTTCGGTGGTCGCGGCGGTGTGCCAGCCGGAGGTCTCCGCGTCGCCGAGGGGTCCATCCACCTCGGACATGGTGAGCGCGAGCACGGCGCCGGGACCCGGCGCTCCTGCGGGAATCGAGCGGTCGAGGACGCCCAGCGCGTCGATCGCCCGCGCGGTCACGTCCGACGCCACCGCCGGGCGGCCGAGCACGTCGTCGAACAGCACCCCCGAGCCGGTCGCCAGCGCCGCCCGCACCCGGACCCCTGACACCGCCGTCGCCCGAGCCACCTCCCGCGCGAACCGCAGCACGTCGGTCGCGTCGCTGGCCCCGGCCGATGCGCCGGTCATCCACAGCCGGTTCCCCGCCTGGGCGAAGGCGACCCGCCACGCACCGAGCCAGCCCTGCGCCTCGCGCGCAGCCTCGGCCAGCGCCTCCTGCGCGGCCGCGAGCCGGTCCGGTGCGGGAGGGACCACCTGCGCCACGTAGGCCACCGCCCGGAGCACCGGACGCGACCCGGATGCCTCGACCAGCTCGGTCGCCCACGGCCGTGGCTCGGGCAGCGCCCATTCGCGAAGCAGCACGAGGTCCGCGGGTGTCTCGTCGACCGCCTCTCCTCCCGGCCCGAGCAGCGCCTCGAGCCGGTCCGCCCCGGTTCCGACCGGCGCGTGTGCCGTGTCGCGACGCCGCGCGTGCGCGTTCCACCACGGCACGAGCAGCGCCGCGTCCGGTCCGTCGACCGGCCGCAGCTCCTCCCCGCGCTCGAGGAGGAGATCCACTCCCTCCAGCGCCTCGTATCCGAGCCCGCTCCTGGGGAGGAATTGCACCACCCGGCGCACTCGCCCCTGCTCGCGCACGCAGAGCACCACCAGCGGCACCCGCATCGCCTCCTTGAGGCGCTCGGTGAGCCGCCCGGCCGGCATGGCGGCCGCCTCGGGCGAGAACCAGCGCGACTGCCTCCACTCCTCGCCCATCGCGACCAGCTCGTCGGTGAGAACCCGGAAGACGTCGAACAGGGACGACAGCCGCTCGGCCTCGGCGACGACCAGTGAGACCAGCGAGCGGAGCCGGAGACGGACCTCCTCCAGGTGCTCGGATCGGATCAGGGTCTCGATGCCATCGAAGGTGAGCTCCGCGATGTCCGGCGGCTTCAGCGCCCGCAGGCAGCTCCGGATGCTGACGTAGGTCACACCCTCCACCAGCATCGCTCGGCCGCGACCGGCGAGCGTGCGCTCCACCCGGGCGAGGTGCACCGGCAACGCGCGGCGCAGCCTCCGGCGGCGCTCCACCCACTCCGCCGACGGGCTGGTGCGACCCCGCTGGGGCACCTCGCCGTCTCCTCCGCGGAACAGCGACACCACGATGTGCGAGAGCGGTCCGCCCACCGAGGTGGTGAAGGCCAGCGTGCCCGGGATCGGACCCGGGCCCGAGGGAATCGGCCGGAGGTGCCGGCGGTCCCCGCTGAAGATGTGCTGGGTCTTGTTCACCTGGACCAGGCCCGAGGCGCCCAGCGCGTGGCCAAAGGTGAGGAGCCCGCCGTAGGGGTTGCTCCATCCGTCGCGGATCCGCTCCACCGCCCGGTGCCACTCGAGTCCCATCGCCAGGAGGAAGGCGAGCTCGATGCTGGGAAAGGCGTCGTGGACCACCGCGAAGCCCGAGCCGGGGAAGGTCGCCGGCCGGACCCCGGCATCGTCCGCGGTCGCGGCGAAGGCCTCGCGGATGGCGGTGGCGAAGATCACCGGAGACTGTCGCTCGAGGAAGCTCGGGTTGCTGCTTCCCTCGCCGACCCCGAGCACCTCCACCACCGGCGAACCGGCATGCCGCGGAGAGCGGCTGGCGAGAACCTGCGCCACGAGATCCTCGTCGGAGGTGACCAGCGTCGCCGCGGCGCCGCAGCAGGGGGCGGCGATGTCGTCGCCGTCGAAGTACGGAGTTCGCCGGGTCGCGCGTCTCGGCAGCCGTCCCGAGAGCATCGCCGCCGGGTAGCCTCCGGCCGTCTGGAACTTCCGCATCGAGACGGTGGACAGGGCCGCCTCCACCGTCTGTCGGGAGAGCCCCAGGTTGCGGCGCATGCAGTCCATCAGGAGGTCCCCGACGACCAGCATGTCCAGCCCCCGCGCCTGGTCGAGGTCACCGAGCACGGTCCGGATCTGGTACTGCGAGGCGTAGCCCGAGGGGATGATCTGCCCCGCGACGACCAGCACGGTCGCCCCGCGCTCGGCGGACCGGGCGGCACGCACTGCCTGCGCGAAGGCCCACGCGCCGCTGTCGGACGTGCCGGCGAGGAACTGGCACCGCGCCCGCCGCGACAGGTGGAGCAGCGCCTGGAGCGTCTGGGGCACGAGGCCCACGTTCATCCGCTCGTTCGGGTCGAGTCCCGGCATGCAGGTGACGAAGAGGTCCGTCACCCGCTCGCAGGTCGCGCGGTAGCTCCGGTCACCGAGGAGCGCGTGGAGGCTGGAGAGCGCGCGATGCCCGGCCGAGGCCAGCAGGTCGGTGAGCGTGACCGGCTCGGAGAGTCCGAAGTCACGCTCCCAGTCGGCCGGGCGCGCCCGGCCGTCGTCGCTGCGGTTCGGGTAGCGGAAGAAGAGCCGGGCGAGCTCGGCGGCCTCGGGCTCGGGCGCGGGCTCGGAGAGGAACTCCGTCGAGCGCCGGTCCGGGGTCAGGAACCGGGGGTTGCTCCCGTACTCGCCTGTGACAACGAAGACGCGCCGGCGCACGCCGGCACAAGAGCACGGCCCGCCGTCAGCCGCCCACCCCGAATCGGAGGATGCGTCCGCTCGCGCACGGGCGCGGCGGCGGGCCTCCGTCGAGGCTCACCGGGACGCCGCGCGGGCTCCCGGCGCCACACGCCAGACCGTCCCGCTGCCGTCGTCGGTCACCAGAAGCGCGCCATCGCGGGCCACCGCCACCCCCACCGGGCGCCCCCAGACGCTGCGCTGGTCCACGACGAACCCGGTCAGGAAGTCCTCGTACTCCCCGGTCGGCACGCCATCTCGCGTCGGGATGCGGATGAGCTTGTAGCCGGTCCGCCGCTCGCGGTTCCACGAGCCGTGCTGCGCGGCGAAGCCGTCGCCCTCGCGGAAGGTCATCCCCAGCGAGGCCGAGTGCGACTGGATCAGGACGTCCGGCACCGTGGCCTTTCCCGCCAGGTCCGGCCGCTGTCCCTTCAGCCGCGCGTCCTCGTGGTTTCCGAGCCAGTACCAGGGCCACCCGTACCACGCGCCCTCCTTCACCCGGGTGACGTGGTCGGGGACGAGGTCGTCACCCATGCCGTCCCGCTCGTTGGTCGAGCACCACAGGTCACCGGTGGTCGGGTGCACGGCCATTCCCACGCAGTTGCGGAGGCCGGTGGCGAAGATGCGGCCGCCCTTCCCCTGCGGGTCGAAGACCAGGACGTCCGCGCGGCGCTCCTCGAAGCCCCAGGTCGCACCGAGCCCGTGCTCCGATTCCCAGGCCCGGATCTGGTCCGCGCTCTTCTTGCCGATGCCTTCAGCCACGTTGGACTGGCTCCCGACCGACACGAACATCCGCTTGCCGTCGAGCGAGAACACGACGTCGCGCGTGGTGTGGCCGCCGGTGGTGGGCGAGAGATCCGAGACGACCACCTCCGAGCGGCCGCGCGCGGTGGTGTCCCCGTTCCGGTAGGGGAAACGCACCACCCGGTTGTTCTCGGCGACGTAGAGCCACTCCGGCGAGGGCCCGGGCGGGTAGAAGGCCATCCCGAAGGGCCCGTCGAGGCCGTCGGCGAAGGTCCAGCGCTGCTCGGCCCGGGTGGCTCCGTCCTTCGCCCGCAGCACGCGGATGCGGCCGGGAGCGGTCTCGGTGATGAAGACGTCGCCCCCCGGCGAGACACGGATCTGCCGCGGCTCCTCGAGGCGGTCGGCGAAGAGGTCGACCCGCCATCCCTCCGGTGCGCGCGGAACGACGTCTGCCGGACGCGGCACCACCCGCGGGCTGTTGCGCGCCGAGCCGGTGGCGAAGGGCCGGGGCAGGTCCTCCACCCGGATGAGCCGGCGGACACCCGGCGCGTCCGACCGCCAGTCTCCGAACGCGGCCGCGCCGGTCAGCACCCCGCCGTCCGGGGCGACGGGTGGTGAGGTGACCGCCCGGGGCGACGCCGGGACGCCCGCGTCGGGCGCCCCCACCGGTGCCGCCGCCGGAGACGTGGGAGCCGCCTTCAAGGACGCCAGGTAGGCGACGATGTCCGCACGGTCGCGCCCCTCGGGGACCCGCACCACCATCGTCGTTCCGGGCACGAGCGCGCCGGGGTTGGTCAGGTACCTGTCGAGGAGCTCGTTCGTCCAGGTGCGTCCCCAGCGGCTGAGCGCCGCCGAGTCGGAGAAATCGGTGGTGGCCGCCTTCCGTCCGACGACCCCGCGGAGGTTCGGCCCCTGCCCGCCGGCCACGCCCGGCTCGACCGTGTGGCACACCGAGCACCGCTCCTGGAACAAGGTCGCGCCGCGGGAGACGCTGGGCTGCGCGGCGGAGGCCGCGAGCCAGGGGAGGAGCGCGACGAGGGTCGCGAGCCGGTCGAGGGAGCGTGTCATGGACGTGCGCAAGGTAGTCTCCACGCAGGTCCGCCGCCCGGGGACGCAGCAGCCGGCGATCGTCGGCTCGCGGGGCACTCACCCGACCGCCCACAGCCCGAGGAGCCCGGCGACCAGCATCACCGGGACGAGCCAGAGCGCGACCTTGACCACCTCGAGTGGCGGCAGATCGGCTCCTCGTCGCGCGGCCGCCGCGAGGACGAGCAGGGTCGCCAGGGTCCCGTGCGGCGTCAGGCAGCTCCCGATGTTCGTGCCGATGAGCGCGGCGTGCATCCCGCGCTCCGGCGAGTGCAGCGCACCGAGCACCGACCGCATCAGCAGAGTGGCCGGCAGGTTGTTCAGCGCACTGGAGGCGATGCTCGCGACGCCGGCGATCGCACCGAGCCCCAGGAGCGGCGGACGCGGCTCGGCGAGCCAGCGGACCAGCGGACGGGCCAGCCCGAGGTTCTCCACCGCCTGCACCAGCGCAAACAGGCCCACGACGAAGGGGAAGACGCCCAGCGAGAGGTGGTGTACCCCGTTCCGTCCGACCCGACGCCGCGCGAGCCCCACCAGCGCCAGCACCCCCACCCCGGCGAACGTCGTCAGCCACACCGGGACCCCGAGCGCCGGACCCACGAAGTAGCCCAGCACCAGGAGCACCAGCACCCCGCAGGCAGCCAGGAAGAACGGCCGGTCCGCGACCACCGAGGCCGCGGGCGGCAGCCGCCTCGTATCGAGCGAGCCCGCGAGCTCTCGCCGGCACGCGAGACGCAGCCCTGCCCAGAGCACGAGGAGCACCAGCAGCTGCGGGAACGCCATCGCCGCGGCGAAGCGCGCCGGGGGCACGTGCGCGGCGAGGAGGAGGTTGGTGAGGTTGCTCACCGGGAGCAGCAGCGACGCGACGTTGGAGACGAAGACGCAGACCAGCACGTAGGGGCGGGCCGGCACCTCGAGGCGCTGCACCGCGGCCACGACGAGCGGGGTGAGGATGACGGCGGTCGTGTCCAGCGAGAGGACCATGGTGATCAGCGCGCCGAGCAGCAGCAAGTTCCGGAGGAGCCCCGCTCCGCTCCCGGCCGACCGCGCCGCGAGCACCGCGGCCCACTCGAAAAAGCCGCTCGCCTCGAGCAGCGCGGACAGGACGAGGAGCGCCAGGAGGAACAGGAGCGCCTCCTTCGCGACCAGCACCAGCCCCCACACCTCACCGGGGTGAACGAGACCGGCCGCGAGCGCGATGGCCGCCGCGCCGCACGTCCACCACCCGGCGGCGATGCCCCGGGGCCGGAGCACGACCGCGGCGAGCGTGACGGCGAACAGGACGAGGGTGAGGAGGGTTCGCAAGGAAGTGAACGCGACGCGCAGCCTCGTCGGGTGCGCTGCTCGACCTAGCACGAGGTCCACGTCGGACGCCCGCCCGGGAGGACTGGCCTCCCCCGGCCGCCCGGGCTATGAGCGGCTCAAGCTCGTTCGATGCGACGCCCCGTCACCCGACCCTCCTCCCGCGTGCGCTCCCGTCCCCCGTCGTCGCGGAGGAGGGCCGCGCAGCGGACCGACGCCCTCGCCTACGCGCGCGGTGTGCTCGACGCCGAGGCCGCGGCCATCCTCGGCGCGAAGGGACGGCTGGGAGCGAGCTTCATCCGCGCCCTCGAGCTGCTGCGTGCCTGCGAGGGTCACATCGTCGTCACCGGGCTCGGCAAGCCGGGCTTCATCGCCCAGAAGCTGTCCGCCACCCTCGCCTCCACCGGGGTGCCCTCGCTCTACCTGCATCCCTCCGAGGCGCTCCACGGTGACCTCGGCCGGGTCAGCCGCGGGGACGTGGTGCTCGCCCTCTCCAACAGCGGGTCCACCGAGGAGCTGGTGCGGCTGCTGCCCTCCCTTCGCCGCCTGGGTGCGCAGGTCATCGCCATCACCGGCGACGGCGACTCGCCGCTGGCCCGCGGCTCCGACGTGGTGCTCGACGTCGGCGCCATCCCCGAGGCCTGTCCCCTGGGCCTGGTGCCCACCGCCAGCTCGGCGGCGCTGCACGCGGTGTCGGACGCGCTGGCGATGACGCTCCTCAAGACGCGCCAGTTCAGCAGCGAGGAGTACGCGGCGCTCCACCCCGGGGGGAAGCTGGGACGGAGCGTGATGCGGGTGCTCGAGGTGATGCGCGCCGGTCAGGCCAATCCGGTGGTCCGCGCCGACGCTCCGCTGCACGAGGCGGTGGTGGTGATGACCAACACCCCGGGCCGTCCTGGCGCCACCAACGTCATCGACGCCGCCGGCCGGCTGGTGGGGATCTTCACCGACGGTGACCTGAGGCGGATGGTGGAGCGGGGGAAGACGGACTTCACCATGCCGGTCTCCGCGGTGATGGGACACCACCCGCGCTGCGTATCGCCGGAGGACCTGGCGCTGACCGCAGCGGCGCTGATGCGCGAGGCCCACGTCGACCAGCTGCCGGTGGTCAACGCCGAGGGGCACCCGGTGGGGCTCATCGACGTCCAGGACCTGCTCGCCGCGCGGCTCATCTGAGTCACGGCGGTCACACTCCGCGATCGCCTCACGGTGAGGCGGGGGTCACCCGGGTCCCGGCGAACGCCTCGCCACACCCGAGGTCCAGGGTCCTCACGGCATCCGGATCTCCCTGGGCCACCGCGAGCGCGCGCTGTCCGGCCTTGAAGATGGTCTCCGGCGGAAGCGCGCTCTTGCAGAACACCGCCAGGAAGCGCAGCTGCCCGGGCGGACCGTCGACCCGCGGCCGGTCCGCGAGCATCGTCGAGCTCGCGGGCTTCACTCGCTCGATGGCGCCCGTGGCCGGCTGGGTGGGGCTCGCCAGCAGCACCCGTCGGGGGTACAGCGCGAGGATGACCACCGATGCCTCGCGCTCCGAGGTCACCGAGAAGGCAAGCGTCGCACCGACGGGCACGGCCCCTCCCTCGGCCACCGGCTCGAGCCGGCCGTCCTGTCGCACCTGGTAGACCCGGAGCGCACCCCGGCCGGTGGAAGGATGCAGCCGCCAGGGAACGACCCAGAGCGCGACGTAGAGCGCGATCGCCCCGGCGAGGGCGATGAGCGGCCCGCGAACCGCGCGGCGACGAGGATGAGGTGGATGCGGTGTGTCGACGAAGGCGAGCACGGGTGGGCTCCGGACCTCCCTGCTTGCCAGGGACGCTCCCCGCGCTGCAAGCCTTCGATGGGCCCGGAACACGCCTGGACTGTGCCTGCGGTGCACCGGGCGACGGAGTACACTTGCTTCCGGTCACTTTCCCTTGGATCTCGCCGTCGCTCGCCCCGCGCGCGAGAGGCAGGACAGACTGTCCTCGCTTCGCGCGTTCCGCCATCCGAACTTCGTCCGCTTCTGGCTGGGCGCCTTCATCTCCAACGTCGGCACGTGGATGGAGACCATCGGGGTCGGCGTCTACGTCACGGAGGCGACCGGGCGTGCCGGTTGGACCGGCACGGTGGCCGCGCTCATGTACCTGCCCACGCTGGTGCTGGGCCCACTGGCCGGAGCGCTGGCCGACCGCACCGACCGGCGGCGGCTGCTCTCCGTCCTGACCACGGCGCAGACGCTGATCGCCGCCGTGCTGGCGGTGCTCGCCCTGACCGGACGGCTGTCGGTGCCCACGGTGGCGGTGCTGGCCTTCCTCGCCGGGTGCGTGAACGCGCTCGTCGCTCCGGTGTACTCGTCGCTGCTCGCCGAGCTGGTCCCCGCCGAGGACCTCCTCTCCGCGCTGAGCCTCAGCTCGGCCCAGTACAACCTCGGCCGCATCATCGGCCCGTCGCTGGCCGCGGTGGCGATGGCCGCCGGGGGTCTGGCGACGGCCTTCTTCTGCAACGCAGCGAGCTTCGTCGCGGTCCTGGTGTCGCTGGTGCTGGTCCAGCTGCCACCCAAGCACGAGCACCACGAGCACGACCACATCTGGGCGGAGATCGTCACCGGCTTCCGGGTCGCGCGCGAGGACGCCGGTATCCGCACCGCGCTGGTGCTGACCTGCCTCATCTCGGTGCTGGTCGCGCCGTTCATCGCCCTCATCCCGGTGTACGCGATCACGGTCTTCGGGTACGGAGCGGCCGGGACGTCCCTGCTCGCGACGGCCCAGGGCGTGGGAGCCATCGCTGCCGCGGTGCTCACCGGCACCCTCGCCGACCGCTGGGGGCGCCGGCGCCTGGTGAGCAGGATGACGCTCACCCTGGGCGTGGTCGCGACGGTGTACTGGCTGGTGCCGCGCTTCTGGATGGCGGTGGTGCTGGTGGCGATGCTCGGAGGCGCGTACCTCTCCACGCTCACCGGAGTGAACGCGACCTGCATGAGCCGGGTGTCGCGTCTCCTCCAGGCGAGGGTGAGCAGCCTCTACACGATGGTCCTCGGCGCAGGCTACGCGTCGGGATTGCTCGCCCTCTCCTGGCTCGGAGACCACCTGGGGCTCCGGGTGGTGATGGCCACGTCCGCGGCGCTCCTCACCCTCTCGGTCGCGTGGATGCGCCGTCGAGGGCTGCTGGCCCTGCTCGACGGACCGGCGCAGTTCCTCGGGCGGGACGAGGTCACGTTCGCCGTGCCGACGCTGGCCGGACCCGCGACGGTGAAGGAGGTTCCGGGAGCAACGAGCCCCGGAACGGCGGAGCTCAGGGCGAGCCGCTGAGCTTCTTTTGCACGCCCGAGCTCGCGGCGTAGTCGGGAGCGCTGGCCTGCAGCTTCGTCCACAGGGCGCGCGCGCCGTCCTTGTTGCCCGCCTTCGACAGGCGATCTCCGAGCGCGTCCACCGCCGCCGGATCCGACGTCACCGCGACCCGCCAGACGTTGTCCGCCATCGGCTGGCGCTGCAGCCCCACCAGGGCCCAGGCCATCCCGGCCCGGAGCCGTGGGTTGTTGGGCTGGAAGGGCATCACCTGGCGGTAGTTGTCGAGGGCGTCCTGGTACTTGTTGACGACCAGCTTCGCCTCGCCATCCTCGATGAGGCGGGCGAAGTTGGCCTGCATCTCGGGCGTGACCTCCGTTTTCTGGAACGCCTCGATGGTCTCCTTGCTGAGCTGCGGCGGCGAGGCGGGGCCGGTGGCCATCGGTCCGGGCTGCGGCGGCGCGGCAGCGGCCATCGGCGGTGCAGAGGCGGCGGCGGCAACGGCTGGCCTGCCGTCGGCGCGGGCCTTCGCCTGCTGCTGCGCGAACTTCGTGGCCCCTCCGGCGGCGACGACCTTGTCGATGCGCTCGGCGAGCGCCCGGGCCGAGGAAGCCTGCGAGGTGCCGGGAGTGAGCTCGGCGGAGGCCAGGAGCTCCTTCCGCGCCGTCTTCAGCGCCGCGACGTCGTCGCCCTTCACGTCGAAGGTGACCGAGCCGTGGCCGTACAGGGCGGTCGCGTTGCGCGGCTGGACCTGGAGCACTCGTTCGTAGGCGGCGAGCGCGCCCTTCGGGTCTCCGGTCAGCGCCAGGGTGTTCCCGAGGAGGGCCGTGGAGTCGAGCACCGGCCCCAGCGCCTCTCGCGCGCACGCCGCCGCGGGCCCGGGCTGCTTCTGGGCGGCGAGCGCTCGGGCCTTCCCGGCGACGGCGTCCACCGCCATGTCGCTCGCGAGGCGGCAGCCGGAGGCGGACGGGTCGGGGAGATCGCCCTTCACCCGCTTCCTCTGCTCGAGGAAGAGAGAGCGCACCGGCTCGGCGGTCTTCTCGGCCTGGAGGAAGAAGTCGCGCGCGTCCTCCCAGCGGGCGCGCCCGTAGTAGAGCTTGCCGATCGCCGCCGAGACCTCGTAGGGCTTGGGCCGCGTCTTGAGGTCGGGGGTGGAGTCCATTCGCCGGATCAGCTCGTCGGACGTCGGCGGCGCCGCGCCCGGCGCGACGTTCGGGTGACCCGCGGGGAGTCCCTCGCTGCTGGCCGGAGCGCCGGAGGGGATCGCCGGGTGGCCGGGTGGGAGCGTGCCGTCTCCGGCGTTCGGCGAGCCGGACGGCTGCGCGCCCGCTCCGACCGCCGGATGGCCCGGCGGGAGTGTGGAGTCGCCGGATGACGACTGGCCAGCCGCCGGCGCCGCGCCGCCGCCGAGGGGCGGATGTCCGGGGGGAAGCGGCTGTCCCTGTCCCTGGGTGAGCAGCAGCGCCAGGGCGGTTGCGGCCATCGTCATCGAGGTCTCCACAGCGGGGAATCGAGGCGCTGCACGGGCTGATCTCGCACGTCGGCGAGCAGCTCGGCGACCGTTTTCTGGAGAACGGGGTGGCGGGCGCCGGGGTCCAGCTCCGCCAGAGGCTCGAGCGCGAAGCGGCGGCGGTGCAGCTCCGGGTGTGGAACGTGGAGGCCGGGCTCGTCCACCACGCGCTCCCTCCAGAGGAGGATGTCGAGGTCGAGGAGGCGAGGCCCCCAGCGCTCGGCGCGGACGCGGCCGTGTGCCCGCTCGATGTCCAGGAGGGCGGCCAGGAGCGCTCGAGGCGTGCGGCGGGTGACGAGGGAGACGACGGCGTTCCGGAACTCCGGCTGGGAGGGTCCAACCGGCGCCGCGGCGTAGAGCGACGAGCGCCGGCGGAGGTCGACGTCCGGAAGGTTGGAGATCTCCTCGACGGCGGCGGCGAGCGTCCGCTCGGGGTCTCCGAGGTTCGCACCGAGCCCGACGTAGACGGGTTCCTCGGCGTTCGGCGCGGAGGTCACAGCCCCAGCACGTCCCGCATCCCGTACTGGCCGGGAGGCTGGCCGCGGACCCACAGCGCGGCGCGGAGCGCGCCCTTGGCGAACTGGTCGCGGCTGGTGGCGCGGTGGCTGAGCTCGATGCGCTCGCCGGGGGCGAGGAAGAAGACGGTGTGCTCGCCCACGACGTCACCGCCGCGGAGCGTCTGCACGCCGATCTCTCCCGGGGGGCGCTCGCCGACCTGACCGGCGCGGACGAGGCGCATCACCCCGGCGTCCTGCCCGCGAGCCTTGGCGACCACCTCGGCCAGGCGAAGGGCGGTGCCGCTCGGGGCGTCCTTCTTCAGGCGGTGGTGGAGCTCGAGCACCTCGGCGTCCCAGCCCGTTCCGAGGACCCGGCCAAGGAGGGAGGCGGCCTCGAGCATGACGTGCACGCCCACCGACATGTTGGGCGAGATGACGAGCGGGATGCGGGCCGCAGCGCGGTCGAGCCGCTCGCGCTGGACGGGGGTGAACCCGGTGGTGCCGGTCACGAAGGGGACGCCCAGACGCGCGCAGGTGTCGGCGAAGTCGGTGGCGGACTCGGGGGTGGTGAAGTCCACCGCCACGTCGGGCCGGACCTCCATGAGCGCGGCGGAGAAGTCGTCGCGGAGTGGTAGGTGCAGCGCCGTGACGCCGGAGAGCGTGCCGACGTCGCGCCCGCGCGAGGCAGTGCCGGGACGGGCGACGGCGCCCACGACCTTCACCGACGGCTCCTCGGCCGCGGCGCGCACGACGGCCGAGCCCATCCGACCCGGGACGCCCGTGACGAGGAGAGTGACCGCTGCCACTGAAGACGGGTGTTAGCACGGTCGGCCGCCCGGGAGCGCTCGCGGATGGGCCTCGAGCCTCCGGGGCGAGCGCCGGGTGGTCGCGCGGCCGCTGCGAGCGGCGCCGGTGTGCGCGCCGGTCGGACGGGACTGCACGAGGTGCTGAGGCCCTTCGGCGTCCCGAACTCCTCCCGAGAACGGCGGGGCGAAGCACTCATCCCGTTGCGGGTGCGGCGGCCTCGGCGGACGGTTCCGTGGCCCGGCCGGTGCGAGCGGCTCCGATGGCGGCGATGGTGACGAGGGCGATGCCGAGCGCCTGACCCCAGCCGGGAACCTGGCCGAGCATGACCGCGCCCACCAGCGCGGCCGCGGCCGGCTCGACGCTCATCAGCGTGCCGAAGGTGCCGGCATCGAGGCGGCGCAGCGCGAGCAGCTCCAGCGTGTAGGGGATGACCGGGAGCATCAGCGCAAGGCCGAGGCAGGCGAGGAGGACCATCGGCGTGAGGTGACCGTGCGCCTGCGCGAGGCCGAGCGGCGTGGTGGCGAGGGCAGCGACCGGCATCGAGACGGCGAGGCCGGTGACTCCGTGGAACCGCTGACCGATGCGCTGGGTGAGGAGGATGTACGACCCCCAGCAGATGCCGGCGGCGAGCGCGAACGCGATGCCCACCCCGTCGGTGAGCCCCGCCCAGGGCTGGGTGACGAGGAGCACGCCGGCGAACGCCAGCGGAGGCCAGACCAGCCCCCAGCGGCTGGCCCGTCGGAGCACGGCGACGCCGAGCGGACCGAGGAACTCGATGGCGACGGCGGTGGCGAGCGGGATGCGGTCGATCGCCTCGAAGAAGGTGAGGGTCATCCCGCCGCTGACGATGCCGAGGGCGAGCGCGGCGGTCAGATCGCGCCGGTGGAAGGTCGCGACCCGCGGGCGAGCCACCAGGACGAAGATGAGGCCCGCCCAGCACAGCCGGAGCCAGGCCGTGCCGGCGGGGCCGATGGCCGCGAACATCGCGGTCGAGGCAGCCGCGCCGATCTGCACGATGAAGATGGAGCAGAGGGCGAAGAGCACGCCCGTCGAGGTGCGGGTCCCGGTCGGCATCGGGAGCATGCTCTAACGGGTTCCCGCGGCGGCCACCGGCACAGCCGCTCGCTGGAGCGCGTGACCAGGCGTTGCGCGCTGCGCACCGCGTCGGGCCGAGAAGACGCTCAGCTCAGCAGCCCGAGCCGCCGCAGCTCCGTCGCCAGCGCGATCCGGTTGGGCTCACCGAGCTGGACGAGCGGGAGCCGGATCTCCGGCCCGAACATCCCCAGGAGGTGCAGGGCCCACTTCACCGGGATGGGATTCGGCTCCGCGAACAGCAGTCGGTGGAGCGGATTGAGCCGGACCTGGATCTCCAGCGCCCGGTCGCGTTCGCCGCGCCGCGCCGCCTCCACCAGATCCGCCATCATCCTCGGGGCGACGTTGGACGAGACCGAGATGACGCCCTCGCCACCGCAGGCGACGAAGGGAACCACCGTGAAGTCGTCGCCGGAGAGCATCGTCAGCCGCGAACCGCACTTCTCGCGGAGGTCCACGGCGCGGATCATGCTCGCGGTGGCCTCCTTGATGGCGACGATCTCGTCCAGCTCGCACAGCCGCTGCATCGTCTCCGGCAGGATGTCCCCGCCCGTCCGGCCGGGCACGTTGTAGACCACGATGGGAAAGCCGGGGTGCGCGCGGACGCAGGCGCGGTAGTGCTCGAGCAGCCCCGCCTGGTTCGGCTTGTTGTAGTAGGGCGTCACGATCAGCGCGGCGTCGGCGCCGACCTCGCGCACGCGCCCCATCGCCTCGACGGTCTCCGCGGTGCTGTTGCTCCCGGCGCCGGCCACCACCGGGACGCGGCCCTTTGCCTCCTCGACCACGACCCGCACCGCGCGCTGTCTCTCGGCGGGGCTCATCGTCACCGCCTCGCCGGTGGTCCCGCACGGCACCAGACCCGCCGTTCCGCCCGCGAGCTGCTGGCGCACCAGCGCCCGGTACGCATCCTCGTCCAGCGCTCCGCCACGGAACGGCGTGGCCAGCGCAGTCATCGAACCCTGGAGCTTCATGGCGCGGCCACCCTACCGTCCGCCCGCCTCGCCGCGCCAGAGGTCCTCCACCCGCTCCCTGCGGCGGATGACCCGCGCCCTCCGCCCCGAGACCAGCACCTCCGCCGGCCGAGGACGCCCGTTGTACGTGCTCGCCATGCTCATGCCGTACGCGCCGGCGCCCCGGATCGCGAGGAGCTCCCCCGGCTCGGGCAGCACCAGGCGTCGCGCGCGGGCCAGCACGTCGGTGGACTCGCAGACCGGCCCCACCACGTCCACCGTCCGGGCCCGGCCGCGGGAGGTGCGCACCGGCACGATGGTGTGCTCGGCGCCGTAGAGCGCGGGGCGGATCAGGTCGTTCATCCCCGCGTCCACCACCACCAGCGTCCGGCCGCCGGCCCGCTTCCGGTACAGCACCCGGGTGAGGAGCACTCCGGCATTCCCCACCAGCACCCGTCCGGGCTCGACCAGCACGGTGGCCCCGGTGTCGCGGGTCGACGCCCGCACCGTCGCGGCCCACCGGTCCGGCGAGGGAGGCGCCTCGTCCTGGTACCGGATGCCCAGTCCCCCGCCCACGTCGAGCCACTCCAGCGGATGCCCGTCCGCGCGCAGGGTCCGGTAGAGGCCCGCGACCTGACGGAGCGCCGCGGCGAGCGGTCCGAGCCGCGTGAGCTGACTGCCGATGTGGCAGTCCACCCCGCGGGCGCGCACTCCACGCATCCGGCGGGCGCGTGCGTAGAGCTGCCGGGCCTCGCGGAACGGCACGCCGAACTTGGAGGTCGCGAGGCCCGTGGAGATGTGCCGGTGCGTGCCCGCGTCCACGCCGGGGTTCACCCGGATGGCAAACGGAGCCCGCCGGCGGAGGCGACGCCCGACCCGGTCGAGAGCCTCGAGCTCCTCGGCGCTCTCGACGTTGAACATCCCGATGCCCGCGCGCAGCGCGAAGGCCATCTCGGCCTCGGTCTTCCCCACCCCGGCGAAGACGGTTCGCCCCGGGTCGCCGCCCGCCTCGATGACCCGCGCCAGCTCCCCGCCGGACACCACGTCGAACCCCGAGCCCCAGCGGGCCAGCGCGCCCAGAAGCGCGAGGTTCCCGCTGGCCTTCACCGAGTAGCAGATGAGGTGCGGGGCGCCGGCGAAGGCTTCGTCCACGACGCGGAAGTGCCGCCGCAGCGTCGCCTCGGCGTAGACGTAGGTGGGGGTTCCGACCCGTTCCGCGATGGTCTCCAGCGAGACGCCCTCGGCGTGGAGCACGCCCCGCACTGGAACGAAGTGGTCCATCGCGCCGAGGCTACAGCCCGGCGTCGGGCGCGTCCCCCGACGGCGGGAACGGGCCACGGCTGGTCGGCGAGCGCTCCGGAGAGCCACCCGGAGGCGGGACCGGCGCGGTGGGCGAGGCAGGGACGGCCGCCGGAGCGGGGGGAGGCGAGCGGAGGTTGTTCGGCCGGACGCCGCAGGCGACCGTCGATGCCATCAGCGCCGCGAGCGCAGCACGCCTAGAAGCGGATCCCGAGCTGGGCACGAAGCGCCTGCGCGATGCCGGGGGAGATCGGAGCGCCGATGTAGGGGCTGTTGTAGTTGTACTGGAGCCCGTCGAACGGGAAGAGGATGCCGTAGGCGAGCTGGGCGTAGAAGCCGTCGTCGGTCTGGTACCTCACGCCGGCGTTCACCTCGAAGCCGAGCTGGGTGCTGGTCCCGGACGGCGTGCTCGTGGGCTTGAGCGCCTTCGAGTAGATGAGCGCGCCGAAGACGCTGAGCGAGTCGTTGAAGGCATAGGAGACGCCCGGCTTCACGTAGAGGGCATCGGTGATGCCCCCGATGATCTCCCTCCAGAGGATGAGGTCGATCCGGTAGTCCTGGTTGAAGCGGAAGTTCCGGATGTCGGTGTCCTGGCAGGGCGGATCGGCGGAGGACGACGTCGCCGTGCAGCGGCGCTGCCCGTACTGGGCGCCCTCGTAGTCTCCCCACTGCGCGCCGGACGCGGCCGAGGTCGGCGCGGTCTGGTTGCTCTGGCGGTTCGGCTTGTTGCCGAAGCCCGGGGCGGAGTCGCCGCTGGCCGCACCGAACTCGAGCCCGATCTTCAGCGCGCCGTCGAGGAGCCGCCACTCGGTCTGCAGGGCACCGCCGTACTGGGCGATGGTCAGCTCCCGTGAGAAGTCACAGCTCGTGCTGAACCCGTTCAGGTTCGAGAGGCAGCCCTGCGCCTTGCCGAGGTACGCGGCCGCCTCGAGCTCGATCCGGAACGCCTTGCGCTCCAGCTTGAACCAGACGTCGGGGATGAAGAGGTACGCCCCGCGCGAGATGCGGCTCAGGGACGCCGCGGGAATCTTGTACGGGTCCTGCTCCGAGAACGGGGTCGTGTCCCCGTTCTGCTTGTACTCGTAGGTCTGGCTCCGGTACTGGAAGAACAGGCCGTAGTTGACGACGGTGCCACCGGCCTCCATCTTCGTTCGCGCCTTCTGGTCGGTGTCCTTGTGCGCGAGGATGATGCCGAAGGTGTGCGAGTCGTCGGCGTTGGTGACGTCGTACGGCTGGCCCTGCGAGCTGACGTGTCCGCTCACCAGGCCTTCCAGGTCGAAGTCGATGGTGGGAACGATGAAGAAGCCCGGCAGCGGCTCGGCCACGAACTGGAAGCGGTCCACCGTGACGCCGTAGTCGCACTCGAGGCAGTTTCCGTCGTTGTGCACGATGCCGAGAGCGAACTGGTCGCCCATCCGGCCGAACTTCAAGAGCCCGATCGGCGTGGCCACCTCGCCCCAGACCCGCTTCACCGCGAGATTGCTCTGCGTCGAGTTCACGCCGGCGATGGGCGGAATCTGGCTCGAGCCGAGGATGCCGATGTCCACCCGGTCCTGGCGCACGTAGGCGTACTGTGGCGTGCTTCCCCACACCAGGTTGTCCAGGGCGTCGATCTGCGACTTGATCCGGACCTCCTCGGAGATGTTGAGCGTCGGGTCCAGGCGGAACCGCATGTTCGTGCCGGCGATGCTGTGCCCCCCGCTGAGCCCCGAGAGCAGGGTGAACTGCCCGTCGGGGCGGGGGAACAGCCAGTAGCCGGAGGCGTCCGGCGGCTGGTCGAGGTCGAGCTTGTGGAGCAGCTCGGGACGGACGCGGAAGTAGCCGTGCAGCTCCACCAGGTCGAGCTTCCTGTGCGCCGCGGCCTCGGTCTCCCAGGTGGAGCCGGCGGAGGTGGCGGCCACCGTGGCGGCCTGGGCGCGCATCTCCTCGCGCAGCTCCTTCTTGGCCGCCTCGACGCGCGCGTCGATCTCCCGCTGGATGTCGGCGTCGCTCCGGAGCTTCGGTTCGGCGGCGGGGGTGCCGGACGGCGGTGGCTGTGTGCCGGGCGGCGGTGTCTGCGCGAGCGCGGTGGCGGAGACCAGCAGCGCCGCCAGGGCAGTGACCTTCACTGTGTTTCTCCGGAGGGGTAGGACGAAGGGCGCGGCATGAAGACACCCACGCGCACCCATGTCAATGAGGTGTGCGTCCGCTTCGCGCCCCGGCCCTCTCTCTTGCGCTAGCATCCGGGTCAACATGAATCGGAGCGTCCGGATTCCCCTGCTGTCGCTCGGTGCCGCGCTGGCGCTGGTGGTCCTCGGGGCCTGTGGCAGCGAGCTGTCGGCGTTCGGCGACGCGTGCTCGGTGTACGCCGTGGAGAACGACTGCGAGTCGCCGAACCAGTGCATGTGCAGAGTCAACGCGCCCTACTGCGTCTGCAGCCACCGCTGTGAGCAGGACAAGGACTGTCCCGGCGGAAGCGTGTGTCTCCCTGGCCAGAACCCGGCGAACAATCAGCAGGACCTGTTCTGCTTCAAGGGCGACGGCGGGACCCCTTGACCGGCTCCGCGGCGTTCGGTCCCTGGCGGAGCTCGGTGAGGACCCCCCGCATCCCCTTGGGATGAACGAAGGCGACCCGGGCGCCTCCCGCCCCGGGCCGTGGTTCCCGGTCGATGAGCGGAGCTCCGGCCTTCCGGAGCGAGTCCATCGCGGACTCGATGTCCTCCACCTCGATGCAGACGTGGTGGAGGCCCTCCCCCCGGGACGCCAGGAACTTCGCGACACCCGAGTCCGGCGTGGTGGGACAGATCAGCTCCACCCGTCCCATCCCGTGGCCGAAGATGGCGGTCCTCACTTGCTGCTCGGGCACCTCCTCCACCTCGGTCAGCTCGAGGCCGAGGGCGTCCCGCCACAGGGGAATGCTCTCCTCGAGATCGCGGACCACGATGGCGACGTGATCCAGTCCTTTCGCACGAACGGTCATCCCTTGCGTCTCCTCGCCGGCTGGCACCGGGGGCAGAAGTCGGTCCTGCGGCCTCCCTGGCGGAGCAGCCGGATCGGCGTGCCGCAGCGGGGGCAACGTTCTCCGGCGCGAGCGTAGACCCGGAAGGGGTTCTCCGTCCCGGGCTCCTCCACGTAGGCGATCTCCTCGGCATCCTGGGCCGCGAGCGCAAAGTCCAGACCCCGCCGGATGGCGTTCGCCAGGCGGTTCCATTCCGGCAACGCGAGAGACCGGGTGGACCGCTCGGGACTGATCCGGGCCCGCCAGAGCGCCTCGGCGGCGTGGATGTTCCCGAGGCCCGCGAGACGCCTCTGGTCCATCAGGGCGATCTTGATCGGCGCGCGGGTCGGGCCGAGGGCATCCCGGAGCTGGCGTCCGGTGAGTCGGGTGAGCAGCGGATCCGGGCCCTGGGCCTGGACGGCAGGGAGCGTCCGGAGCTCGTCCGCCGGGTGCGGCTCGATGCGCCCGAACAGCCTGGGGTCGCGGTAGTGGACCACGGTGCCATCGGAGAGCATCAGGCGCGCCCGGCTGTACGGGACGGTCTCCCCGGTGGGGCGGCGGACCCACTTGCCGGTCATCCCCAGATGGGAGAGGAACCCCTGCCCCGAGTCGAGCGAGACGAGGAGCAGCTTCCCGTGGCGGTCCGCCCGGGCGAGCCTTCCACGCAGGCGGTCGAAGTCGGCCCGGCCGCCTGCCCGGAAGACTCGCGTCCGCTCGGCCTTTGCGCCGGTGACCTCGGCCCCGCCGAGCCAGCGCTCCAGCGTCCGTCGTGCAATCTCCACCTCTGGAAGCTCTGGCATTTTTCGGTTCGCCAACTGCCCCGGACCGGCATTAAGCCCGGAGTCCCGACCGACAGGAGGAGTCATCCATGGCAGAGCTGGCCAAGAAGTACACGGCGAAGTCGTTTCCCCAGCTGAAGGGATTGAAGGGGATCAGCGACGGTCTCCTCGAGTCCCACTTCAAGCTCTACGAGGGCTACGTCAACCGAACCAACAAGCTGACCGAGACGCTCTTCGGGCTGGCGAAGGAGGGGCAGGCGCAGGGCGCGAACCCGGTCTATGCGGAGCTCACCCGGCGTCTGGGGTTCGAGTACAACGGGATGGTCCTCCACGAGTTCTACTTCTCGGGGATGAAGCCGGGCGGCACCGGCAATCCCGGGAGCAAGCTGAAGGCCGCGGCCGAGGGCAGCTTCTCCAGCTGGGACGTGTACCTGGCGGACCTCAAGGCGGTGGGCACGATGCCGGGCGTGGGCTGGGCGATCACGTTCCAGGACCCGAACACCGGCTGGCTGTCCAATCACTGGATCACGCTCCACGAGATCAACAACGTGGCCGGCTTCCGGCCGATCGTGGTGATGGACGCGTGGGAGCACGCGTTCGTGCCCGACTACAAGCCGTTCGAGCGCGCGAAGTACGTCGAGGCGTACTTCTCGAACATCGACTGGGGAGCGGCGGAGAGCCGGCTCAAGTAGCGGAGCGGGTTCCGCGGGCGAGCCGGGCGTCCAGACGCGTCCGGGCATCCGGCCACTCGCGGGCGAGCATGGAGTAGATGGCTGCATCGCGCGGGCCGCCGTCCGCCGAGGGCGAGTGCGCGCGGAGCACCCCGTCGAGCGTGCAGCCGATGCGCTCGATGGCGGTGCGTGACCGCACGTTCCGGGCGTCGGTCTTGAGGGTGACCCGGTAGACCTCCCAGCGTTCGAAGGCGTGGGCGAGCATGAGGCGCTTGGCCTCGGTGTTGATCGCCGTGCGCTGGACGTCGGGAGCGAGCCAGGTCCAGCCGATCTCCACCGCGTAGGGGACGCCCGCGGGTCGGAGGGGCACCGCGGAGCCGGGCGGGACGTGCCAGAACTCGACGTTGCCGAACCGGGTGGTGCCGAGGACGCGGCCGGTGCGGGCGTCGAGGGTGGCGAAGGGCAGCGCGGCCATCCGTCGCTGCTCGTCGAGCGCGGTGGCGACGTAGGCGTCGAGCTCGGTCCGGGTCTGCGGAACGGGCGTGAGCCCGAAGGTGTCCCGCGGGCCCTCGATGATGGCCTGGAGCCCGTCGAGGTGGCCGGGGCCGAGCGGCTCGAGCCGGACGTGCTGTCCCTGGAGGGTGACGGGGGCGACGGGTTCCATGGACCTCCGTTGTCCCACGGCAGACCGGGCAGGAGCAGCACAGCAGCCGCTGGCATTTGCGTGCCCGCTCCTTTACGAGTGTCGTCCTCGAGAGGCCGTCATGAGCTCGCCATCGCCCCTGCCCGTCGTACGCACGGCGACCCCGGACGACCTGGGGAGCATCGCGCGGCTGCTCACGGCCCGCGACCTGCCGACCGCGGGTGTCCGGGAACATCTGGGCGGGTTCGTGGTCGCCGCTCAGGATTCCACGCTTCTGGGCTGCGCCGGCGTCGAGCAGCACGGGGAGGTGGGGCTCCTCCGGTCGGTGGCCGTCGTGGAGGGCCTCGGCGGCCACGGTGTCGGCACCGTGCTGGTCCGTGCAGTCCTCGAGCGAGCACGCGCGCTGGGTCTCCACGAGCTGTACCTGCTGACCACGACCGCCGCCGGGTACTTCCCCCGGTTCGGCTTCGAGGGCGTCGGTCGGGATGCGCTCCCGTCCGCGCTCTCGGCATCCGAGGAGCTCCGGGGAGCATGCCCGGCCTCCGCGGTCGCGATGCGGCTCACGCTCTCGATTCGCGACCCCCGGTGAAGAGCCGGCGTGCGATATCCGGGGCATGAAGCTCCTTCAGACGGTCGTTCTGCTGATCCTCGGGCTCGCCGGAGGCGCGAGCCTCGTGATTCAGGCGGCGCTCAACGCCGGCCTCCGCGCGCGCCTCGACTCGATCTCCTGGGCCGGATTCGTCAGCTACGTCGGTGGGACGCTGGCGATGATCTGTGCGCTGGTGATCGGCCGCGCCCACTTCCCCGGTGCGGCGTTCCAGGAGACCCCGCCGCTCTGGCTGCTGGGCGGCTTCTTCGGGGCCGCATACCTGGGGGTGAGCATCGTCCTGCTGCCGCGGCTGGGCGCGGCGACGCTGGTGGCCCTGGTCGTGACCGGGCAGCTGATCACCTCGATGCTGTTCGACCGGTTTGCGCTGCTGGGTGTGCCACCCCACCCCTTCGGCCCGGCGCGTGCGCTGGGCGCGTTGCTGCTGCTCGCCGGCGTCCTGCTGATCCGGAGCTGACCCTTTCACCTCCAAGCCCGTCACTCTGGCCCGGTACGCTCTGGCCCCGCATGCGCTCCTCGGATCCCGGAGACAAGGATGCGACGCCCCGGTTCGTTCGCCTCCGGGTGTCGCCGCCCCCACCGAGCGGCCCCGAGGCCCTGGTGCGCACCTGCCTGAACTGTGGCGCACCGCTGGAGGAGCGGAAGTGCAAGCTCTTCTGCCGGTGCGGGTACTACGCGTCCTGCTCGGACTTCCTCTGAGCCGACCCGGCGGGTCTAGCGCCGGCGCGCACGGGCCCGGGCCGGCGTGGCCTGCCGACGCGCGCGTGCGGGACGGGCGCGAGCGGCCGGACGGTCCGGGCCCTTCCTCGCCGCGGCGAGGCTCTGCTCGAGCGCACGGGCAAGGTCGACCACCCGCTCCGCCTTCGGCGCTTCTGGCACCTCGATCGGCTGACCCTTCGCCTTCTTCCGGATGAGGGCCTCCACCCTCGCGCGGTGCTCGTCCTTGAACTTCGACGGCTGGAACTTGCCGGTCATCGAGCGGACCAGCTGCTCGGCCATCTGGAGCTCCTTGCCACTCACGGTCGTCCGCGGGACCTCGGGGACCTCGCGCACCTCGTCCGCCCAGACGAGGGTCGTGAGCACCATCCGGCCCTCGGTGCTCCGCAGCATGCAGAGGTGCTGCTTGGTGCTGAGCACGATGCGGGCGATCGCCACCTGCCCGGACTTCTCGAGTGCCTGCGCCAGCAGCGCATAGGCCTTCGCCGATCGACCCTCGGGCGAGACGTAATACGACTGGTCGACCTGCAGCGGATCGACCTCGTCGAGCTTCACGAACTCCTCGATGCCGATGGTCCGGTCCCGCTCGGGGTCGGCGGCGTGCAGCTCCTCCTGGGTGATCGTCACCACCTGCGTCTTCGAGAGCTCGTAGCCCTTGATGATGTGCTGCCAGGGCACCTCCTTCCCGTCGCGCTCGCAGACCCGCTTCTCGCGAATCCGTCCGCCGTCCTCGTCGTGGTAGAGGTGAAAGCTGAAGTCGAGCCGCTGGGTCGCCGGGGAGAGCGACACGGGAACGTTCACCAGCCCGAAGCTGATCGCACCTTTCCAGTACGGACGCGCCATGGTGCGCCTAGGGTTGCGCCGGTCCGGCCGGGACGGAAGGGGTGTTCCGCGGCGAGTGTCGGCGGGGAGGCCAGCGGTTGCGCGCCGGGCGGGTAGGCACCATCCATCCAGGCAGGGAGGCCTTCATGTTTCGCACGTCCGTCCGAGCACTCGTCCTGAGCAGCGTGGTCGCTCTCGTCGGGTGCGGGGTCCACACCACCGAGGGGATGGCCAAGGCGCTCGTCTCCGATGAGCAGGAGGCCCAGCTCGGAGCGCAGGTCAAGCAGGAGCTCGACAAGCAAGGCACGAAGTACATCCAGGATCCGGAGATCGTGAACTACGTGCGAGGGGTCGCGCAGAAGATCTTCGTCTCCGCCGACAAGGATCGGCCCGGGGTGAAGTGGCAGGTCTACGTCATCGACGACCCGAAGCAGGTGAACGCCTTCGCCACGCCCGGCGGCTACCTCTACGTTTACACGGGGCTGCTGATCGCGGCGGACAACGAGGCGCAGCTGGCCGGGGTGTGGGGCCACGAGTCGGGCCACGTGGTCGCCCGGCACTCCGCGCGTCAGATGGTGGACGCGATGGGGCTGGAGACGGTGATCGGGATGGCCCTGGGCCAGAACCCGAACCAGCTGGCGCAGCTGGCCGCGACCGTCGCCGCGAAGGGCGCACTGCTCTCGTACAGCCGGCAGGACGAGACCGAGGCGGACGAGTACGGAGCGCGGTATGCGGCCCAGGCCGGGTACGACCCGCACGGCATCATCCAGTTCTTCCAGAAGCTGCAGAAGATGGAGGGCGAGCAGCCGGCGTTCGCGAAGTACCTGTCGGATCACCCCGCGACGGCGGACCGCATCAGCCACCTGGAGCAGTACATCTCGGAGAAGCACCTCAGCGGGAGCACGCTCGCGGCCGAGCGCCTCCAGCCGGTGAAGCAGAAGCTCCTCGCGCAGGCGAAGGCGTCGCCCGCGGTCCCGGCGCCGGCGGCGAGGTAGCGGGACCCGGGCCGGCTCAGCGCCGGAGCAGCTCGAAGGCGACGTTCCGGCCCAGGCCGGCGTCGAAGGCGAGCACCCACCAGACGGCGAGCAACCGGTCGATGGCGCACGCGGACTTCAGCGGTCCGGCGTCGACCGCGTCGAAACCGATGTCCCGGGCGAGGGAGAGCACGGTGGCCCGGGCGAGCGGGTCGTCGGCACAGACGAACGTGGAGGCGCAGCCGTGCTCGAAGCGAGGGTTGATCATCACCTCGGCGGGCACGGTGTTGAAGGCGCGCACCACGCGGGCGGTGGGGACGAAGCCGGCGACGATCTGGGTCGAGGATCGCTCGTCGGTGGGGGGCTTGGGTGCATTGGTGGGGTCGACGATGATCTTCCCGTCGAGGTCGCCGGCCGCGTGCAGGACCTCCTGCACCGCGCCGTAGGGAACGCCGAGCATGAGCACCTCGCCCCAGCGCCCCACCTCCGGAAGGGACAGCAGCGCCGCTCCGTCGCCCTCCTCGGCGTCGCGCTCCTCGGCCGGGCTACGAACGCCGTAGCGCACCTCGTGTCCGGCCCTGGTCAGGGCGTGGCCCAGTGCCGCCCCGACGTGTCCGCGCCCGAAGACTCCGATCCGCACCACGACCTCCACCGACGCCGCCAGGGCATCGCAGGCTGAGGGTGCGGAGCGGGCGGGCCGCCAGCAACTCCGCGGTGTCGAGCGGGCCGGCCAAGGAGTCGATCGAGCAAGCCATCGCCTCCCGAGGTGTCAAACACCTTCCCCTCGGGAGGCGATGCGTTCCCCTCGGCCACCTGAGTAATCGAACGAGCGAGCGTCCTCCCGCTATGAAGGCAGAACCGGTCAGCCCGCCCGGGACACCGGGGACGGCGGCGGGACCGGCGGGGCAGAGCTCGTCAGGCGCACCCCGGCCAGGACCAGCGCGCCACCGACGCCGACCTCCCAGCCGATGTGCTCGCCGAGGACGAGCCACGCCGCGAGGGCCGTGGCGACGGGCTGCAGGTTGCTGAAGACCGCCACCTTCGACGCGTCGGTCCGTCCCAGCGCCCAGTACCAGAGGAGGTAGCTCACGACGGACGTGAGCAGCGCGAGGTACGCGATCGCGCCCTTCACCAGCCCGCTCGCGCCGACCACCAGCTCCGGCCGCAGGACCCACGGGGCGAGCGGGACCAGCCACAGCGCGCCGGCGATCATCGACCAGGCCGTCGCGCGGAGAGCGCCGTGCTCGCCGATGAAGGCCTTCCCCTCGGCCGTGTAGACCACCCAGGCGCTGACCGCTCCGAGGATCAGCACGTCCCCGACGAAGACGCCGTGGAGCGCCCGCAGCCCGTGCGCGAGGAGGAGCACCAGCGCGCCCGCGAGCGCGAGGAGCAGGCCCAGCCCGGCGCGCGCGCTCGGCGATTCCCGTCCGCGGAGCACCGAGTACGCGTACACGCCGATGGGCGTGAGCGCGTAGAGCAGCGCGGCGTGGGACGCGGTGGACCGCTGCAACCCGGCGAAGAACAGCCCCTGGTTCAGCGGCCCGGCCAGGAACCCGAGGAGGAAGGTGGCCGGAATCGCCCGGCGAGGAGGCAGCGTCGGACCGGGCAGGAGCGCGACCAGCAGCGAGAACACCGCGCCGCTCAGCAGGAAGCGCCAGAGCACGAGCGTCGCGACCGGCACCTCGGCGAGCGCGCGCTTCGCCACCAGGTAGGTGCCTCCGCTGATCACCGTCTGCACGAGGAGCGCCGTCACCACGGCGGCTCCGAGCCCACCCCGGGCGTGCACGGCTCCCGCCTCGACCGGTCCGGACGTGCTCAGGAGAGGGGAAGTCGGGCGAGGGCCCATCGGGCCGCGTCACTCACCACAGCGCTCGGGTCGTGCGCCAGCCTTTCCAGCACCGGCCGGGCGCCGGCATCACGCGCGGCCCCCAGTGCGTAGGCGGCGTTGCGCCGCAGCCCGTCGTACCCGGCCCGGGCCAGCGCAGTCCCGGGGACCAGCTCCGCGTACCGCTCGGGCGTCATCGCCGCGAGCCCCCGCGCGTCCAGGCCAGCCACCGGGCGCGGGAGGAACCGAGGTCCCACCGCCGGCAGCGGAGCGACGTTCAGCGGACAGACGTCCTGACAGACGTCGCAGCCGAAGACGTGCGGGGCCATCGCCTCGCGGTGCTCGGGCGGCACAGGTCCCTCGTTCTCGATGGTCTGGTACGAGAGGCACGCCCGCGAGTCCACCCTCCCGGCCCCATCGAGCGCGCCCGTGGGGCAGGCATCCACGCACAGACGACAGCTCCCGCACCGGTCGGCGACGGGTCCGTCGGCGTACGCGTCCACCTCCAGCTCGACGAGCAGCACCGCCAGCACCACCCAGGAGCCGAAGCGAGGCGTCACCAGGCAGCCGTTCCTCGCGATGCTCCCGAGGCCCGCCCGCGCGGCCCACACCTTCTCCATGAAGGGGCCGTGGTCCACCGAGCCGTACGTCCGCAGACCGGGCCACCGTTCGCGGAGCAGCCGGCGAAAGGCGCGGAGCCGATCCCGCATCGTCGCGTGGTAGTCGCGTCCACGCGCGTACCGGGCGACCGGGGAGGCCTCCGTCCCGGAGGCGTCCGTCCAGTAGTTGCACGCCAGCGCGACGACGGTGCGCGCGTCGGGGAGCAGCCGCCTCGGGTCGAGCCGGTCCGCGGCGCGCTCCGCGAGCCAGTCCATGTCCGCGCCCATCCCGGCCGCCAGCCACTCGAGGAGCACCGGCGCCGGGATCGGCTCGGGCCGGGCAAACCCGCACAGGTCGAACCCCGCCTCGAGGGCGAGGGCCCCCACCTCTCCGGCCGGAACCACCCCGCTCAGGGCGACGGTTTCCCGCCTGGAATCCACGGCACGTCCTTGACCCCGGCCCGGTGATTCACCGCGCGCGCCAGGACGAAGAGGAAGTCGGACAGGCGGTTGAGGAACCGCAGCGTCGGCTCCTCCACCTGCCCGTCGCGGAAGAGCGGCACGACCGCCCGCTCCGCACGGCGGCAGACGGTGCGCGCGAGGTGCAGCGCGGCGCTGCCCGGTGTGCCACCGGGGAGGATGAAGTGAGTCTGCGGCGGGAGCGTCCCCTGCAGCTCGTCGATGCGGCTCTCCATGGCCGCGATCCACTCCTCGCGCACGTGAGGGATGTGCGCGGAGGCCTTGGTGCCGCGCGGCGTGGCGAGCACCGCGCCGACGGTGAAGAGCTGGTCCTGGAGGTCCTGGCACCACGGGTCCAGCTCGCCGAGGCCAGCCGCCCGCGCGACGCCGAGGGACGCGTTCAGCTCGTCCACCTCTCCGTAGGCGGCCACCCGTGGGTCGTCCTTGTTCACCCGGCCACCGCCGAAGAGTCCCGTCTGTCCTGCGTCGCCGGTGCGCGTGTAGATCTTCATGGCCTCCGCCCCACCCTACGTCCAGCTGCCCGCCGCACGGAAGTCGGTGAGCGGGGCCCGCGTCTGGTATGAGGGCCCGCCGCCCGCGCTGGCTCCGACGACGTGAACGACGACTCTTCCCAGAACGGCGGCCGCCGCACCGGTCCCTGGCTGATCCTCGCCGCCGCCACCCTCTGGTCGACGGCCGGGGCAGCGATCAAGCTCTGCCAGCTCAGCGGATGGCAGATCAACTTCGGCCGCTCCGCGGTGGCTGCGCTCTTCATCGCCGCCCTCTACCCCCAGACGCGCCGCCGCCCCGACCGGGGAGTGGCCGCCGTCGCGGTCGCGTACGCCTTCACCGTCCTGCTGTTCGTCCTCGCCAACAAGGCCACCACCAGCGCCAACGCGATCTTCCTCCAGGACACGGCGCCGCTGTGGGTCCTGCTGCTCAGCCCGATCCTCCTCCACGAGCGACCGTCCCGGGGCGAGCTGCTCTCGGCGCCGCTGTTCCTGGTCGGGCTCCTCCTCTTCTTCCTGGACCGCCTCTCGCCCGGGCAGGCGGTGGGGAACGTCATCGCGGTGGCCTCGGGCGTGGCCTTCGCCCTCTGCATCCTGGGGCTGCGGAAGCTGGGGGCACGGAACGTCGGAGCGATCGTCTGGGGCAACGCGCTCGCGGCGCTGATGTCGCTCCCCATGGCATTCCGCGGGCCGGCGCCGACCACGCGCGATCTGGGGATCGTGCTGTTCCTGGGCATCTTCCAGCTCGGTGCGAGCTATGCGCTGTTCGCGCGTGGGGTCCGGCACACGCCGGCGGTGGAGGCCTCGCTCCTCGCGCTCGTGGAGCCGGTGCTCAACCCGGTCTGGACCTACCTGCTCGCCGGCGAGAAGCCGGGACCTTGGGCCGTGCGCGGCGGAGCCCTCATCCTCGCCGCCACGCTGTGGAGAACGCTCGCGCCCTGGGTCGAGGCGCGCCGGCGCCGCCCGATCAGAACGACGTCTTGAACCCCACCCGGAAGGCCACGTCGAGCGCCGGCCCGTCGGGGTACGGGTCCTCGACGATGCCGACCCACAGCTCGGTCCGAGGGTCGATCCGGTACATCCACCCGAAGTCGATGGTGAAGTCGACCTCGTCCATCGGCCGTAGCCCCGTCCCGTGGAAGGGTGGCGTCTGCACGAAGAGGTCGGCGTAGAGGAAGTTCCGCCAGCTCAGCTTGATCCGCGGCCCTCCCGAGAACGACATGAAGAACACGTTCTCGTACTTCGCGAGCGTCCCGGTCCTCGGCGTGAGGCCCACGCCGATCGAGCCGCTCACCGTCGCGAAGGGCAGCAGCGGGGCCTCGCCCATCAGGATCAGCCCGGTCTGCAGCGTCCCCGCCCGGTAGCCGGGCGCCGTCGAGGTGGGGAGCCCGAGCACGAGCAGCACCTGCGCGTGCTGCCCGAGCATCCGCCCGACCCCGATGCGGCTGTCGCCGATGCCCAGGTCCACCGGCCCGTAGCGGATCGTCTTCCCGTGCTCGTAGGTGATCGAGTACTCGTACTTGTTGATCGGCCGGACCTCGCGCGCGATGTACTTGACCCCGAGCAGTGAGTGGTACCAGTCGATGAACCGGTCCATGAAGCCGTCGTAGGCGCCCTGGATCTGCACCTGCCCGAAGACGAACCACCGGTCGTCGATGCGCCGCGTGATCCAGGTCTGGAAGCGCCCCAGCTCCGCGTCGAAGGTGATTCCGCGGCCCCCGCCACTGAAGAGCTCGATGGCGCTCGCGTAGTCGAGCGCGAAGGTGAGACCCCAGTCGCCCTTCGGCATCATCAGCGGCGGGGCGAAGAGCACGCTGCGGTTCGCCTCGATCGGGTTCTGCGGCGCCCAGGGAGGCAGACCGGAGAAGTCGGGTGGCGGGAGCTCACGTTGGGCCGCCAGCACGCCGAGGACGAGGAGCGAGAGCATCGGGGGCCGGCAGCGTGCCGGACATCTAGAGCAGTCGCTCGAATTCCTCGAGCGACCGGTTCCAGACCGGCACCCCGCAGTAGCGCGGCCCTTCGGGACAGAATGGAGTCACCCCCGCGTCCTTGCGGAGCGTGCACGGCGGCACCAGGTGCGCCGCGATGCGCGGATGGACCGCGCCGACCTGCCGCACCTCCTCGACGGAGGCCCGCCAGATCTCCTCCTGGGCGGTGTAGCAGAGCCGGTGCACCCACTTGTGGTGGAAGTGCAGGAGCTCCCCGGACTCGAGGAAGCGGATGGGGAAGGCGTTCGGCAGGAGGTACAGCGCCAGCTCGGCCGCGACGCCGGCGTTCACCAGCCGCTCGATGGCGACCCACGCCTCGGCGCAGGTCCGGCTGAAGACGTCGAGCGCCTCCGGCACCTCGGCGAGGAGCGCGGGGACGATGACGTCCGGCTCCCCCGGGACGAAGGTGGCCTGGAGCAGGGGGCGGCTGGCGGGCGTCATCCGGTGCCGCTGATCCTGGCTGTCCGCCGCGTGGCTGAGCTTCTTCTGGAAGGTGTAGCTCGCGTGGACCAGCGTCCGCATCAGCTTGCCGTGCGCGCCGAGCTGCAGCGCCTCGGAGAGGTACGGGTTCTGCCTCGGCGAGAGCACCCGCTCCAGCGCTGCCGTGTCGTCCAGGGCGCCGCGGGGAAGCCCGAGGACGTTCCGGACCGCCTGGGCGATGGCCTCCTCTCCCCGCGCGCTCCAGTCCACGAGCGCGCTGACCCGGCCCTTCAGCCCGGCCTCGAACTCGGCCCGGTGCGCGCGGGCCTCCACCCCACCGACACCGAGCGCCCGACCTGCCTCGCGAAGCGCCCGCGCCTCGTGCGTGGACTCGAGGGGAATCGGGTCCTCCACCTCGCGGAAGAAGAGCGGGTCGAGGGCCTCGACCTCCCGGACCATCGCCGCGATGACCTCGCGCGCCTCGGTCGGGACGTCGTAGGCCTCTGCCAGCCGGTGGTAGCGGTGGAGCGTGAGCCCGGAGACCGTGTGGTACAGGTGCGCGAACGTCCCGATGGGCAGGACGTAGCGGGCCACCTCCTGGCAGCGCTTCTTGAGCGTGCTCGCCCACTTCTCCGGGGTGCGGCGACGGCCGGGGAACAGCCGGTAGAATTCCGCCTCGGCGCGCGGCAGGAGCAGGGCCCCGATGCGGGCATAGGCCGCCATCTGGGACTCCACCACGCCGCGGTAGAGCGCCTCCTCGCGCTCGGGGAGCGCCGGGACGATGACCCGCTCCGGCTTCACCTCCACGTAGCGCTGGCTGACCTGCTCCGAGTTGTAGAAGGGGTGGGCGTGCAGCACGCTCCAGATGAGCTGCCGGCTCACGTTCTCGAGGCTGAACTGGAAGGTGGCGTGCTGCAGCGTGGTGTGGTGGCCCGCCTGGTAGGTCTCGCGCGCGATGCGGTCCCGGACCGACCGGGCCTTCTCGTCCTTCCGCACGTCCTCCGCCTTGACGATGCGCGGGCTGTAGCAGGTGCGCGCGGCGGCCACGGCGTTGTCGAACGGCTCGACGAAGCCGTTGGTCAGCCGGACGATGGGCGCGGCGGAGCGGAAGGCGGGGGACGACGGCATCTCTCCTCTTTCTTGCACGGCCGGCCGACGTCTCGCCACACCACGTGACCCGGAGTGCCACCCTCTGGGATGGTGAGCTCCATGGCGTTCGACCTGCAGAATCGCGCCCGGCGCGCCGTCCTCGAGCTGGGCTTCCTTCCCGATTTCCCGCCGGACGCCGAGGCCCAGGTCGCGACCCTGCAACGCGCCGCGCCTCCCCGGCCGCCGGACGTCGAGGACCTCCGGGGCCTCCTCTGGTCGAGCATCGACAACCCGGAGTCGATGGACCTCGACCAGCTGGAGTGGGCCGAGGCGCGTCCGGACGGGAGCGTTCGCCTCCTGGTGGCCATCGCCGACGTGGACGCGCTGGTGCCGGAAGGCACGCCGCTCGACCGGCGGGCGGGCGCGAACACCGCGTCCCTCTACACCGGGGCCGCGGTCTTCCCGATGCTCCCGCGCCCGCTCTCCGAGGACCTGACCTCGCTGCTGCCGGACGTGGAGCGGCTGTCGGTGGTCATCGACTACCGCGTCCTGCCCGACGGCTCGGTGGCCGAGGGAGCCGTCCGCAGGGCCTGGGTGCGCAATCGCGCGAAGCTGAGCTACCCCGAGGTGGGTCCGTGGCTCCAGGACGAGGCGCCGATCCCGCCGCGGGTGGCGGCGGTCGCCGGCCTCGAGGAGCAGCTCCGCATCCAGGACCGGGCAACCCGGGCGCTGCGGGCGGCGCGGGAACGGCATGGCGCGCTCGCGCTGCGGACGCTCGAGCCGCGCCCGGTGATGTCCGACGGGCGGGTGCTCGATCTCGAGGCCATCCCCGACAGCCGGAGCCGCGAGCTCATCGAGGACCTGATGGTCGCGGCCAACGGGGTGATGGCCCGGTTCCTGGACGACGCCCACCGCTCGTCCCTGGCCCGCGTCGTCCGGAAGCCGAAGCGCTGGGACCGCATCGTCTCCCTCGCGCAGGGGCTGGGGACCTCGCTCCCGGCCGAGCCCGACGGGGTGGCGCTCTCCCGGTTCCTCCAGCAGCGGCGGACGCGTGATCCGCTGCACTTCCCCGACCTGTCGCTGGCGGTGGTGAAGCTGCTCGGACCCGGCGAGTACGTTCTCCGTCCGGGGGGCGGGGACTCGCCCGGGCACTTCGGGCTGGCGGCGCACGACTACAGCCACTCGACCGCCCCGAACCGTCGCTACCCGGATCTGATCACCCAGCGGCTGGTGAAGGCGCTGCTGGCCGGCGCGCCGGCGCCCTACACCGACGCCGAGCTGGACGGCATCGCGCAGCACTGCACCCTGATGGAGGCCGCGACGCGGAAGCTCGAGCGGCTCATGCGCAAGGTGATCGCCGCCCTCCTCCTCCACGACCGCGTGGGCCAGACGTTCGACGGGCTCGTCACCGGCGTCACCGAGCACGGCACGTTCGTGCGGCTCCTCGCGCCGCCCGCGGAAGGCCGGGTGGTCCGGGGCGAGAAGGGAATGGACGTCGGCGACCGCGTGCGCGTCCGGCTGCTCTCGACGGACCCCGAGCGGGGCTTCATCGACCTCGCACGCGCTTGACGCCGAAAACACTCGTCTGGTCTCGGCGTCTGGCGCCCGCTGGCGGCATCGCAGACCCGGCCGGCTGCCCGGCACGCATCCGCGCCGGACGTCACGGTAGCCGTCGGTCGTCCCGCTGGGAGGTCCGATGAGACGACTGGCGTTCCTCGTTCCCGTGCTCTGGATGCCTGGGCTGTCCCATGCCGACGAGCTCCCCGCCGTGGCGCAGCGATTCGTCGCCGCGCTCCAGGCGATGCACCAGGCGTCGTCGACGGCGGCCGACGTGGACCGGTTGCTCGCGCTCTGCACCGACGAGCTCGTCTACGAGCACGCGCGGGTGGGCGCCGTCGTCCGCGGGAAGCGTCAGATCCGCGCAGGCTTCGTCACCCACCTCGGGGAGATCCGCGGCGACCGGACGCAGGTGGTCCGGTCCGCCCAGGGCCCGCGGTTCGTCGCGCTGGAGGTGCTCCGGACGCTCGAGGTCAAGGACGCGAGCGGCTGGAAGCCCGTGAGCCGGAAACAGCTCCTAATCCTGGAACGGGACGAGCAGGAGCACATCAAGCGCGTCCTCGACGACTGGTGACCGCGCTCCGGGTTCGCCTCCGGGGGGACCCGCTCGTCGAGCCGTCTTCCGTTCCTGGGAATGGCGGTCCCACAGGTGGACGCGACCCTGGGGGCTCGCCGGGAGGGAGGACGGCGGAGCGGCGGAACGGCTGTTGCAGCCCTTCCCCCCGACCCATGCTCGCCGACGACCTCCGTCAGACTCTCCGCGGCCTTCGCAAGGCGCCCGGGTTCACGCTCGTGGCGGTGCTCACCATCGCGCTGGGGGTCGGCGCGAACACGGCGCTCTTCTCCATCGTGGACGGAGTGCTCCTCCGTCCCCTGCCCTTCCCCGATGCGGACCGGCTGGTGGGCGTGCACGCCTCGAAGCCCAACTTCGACCGGGGCTCGATCTCGTATCCGAACTTCCTGGACTGGCGGCGCGGCAACACCGTGTTCTCCGACCTCGCGGTGTCGCGGAACTCGAGCTTCATCGTCACCGGCCAGGGAACCGCCGACCAGGTCAACGGCGCGTTCGTGTCCTCGGACTTCCTCCCGCTGCTCGGGGTCCGGCCGATCCTCGGCCGAAGCCTGAACCGGGGCGAGGACCAGGTCGGCGCGGCTCCGGTGGTGGTCATCGGCGCCGCGCTGTGGCAGCGGCGGTTCGGCGCCAGTCGCGAGGTCCTGGGGGCCACGCTCACCCTCGATGGACGCCCCTACACCATCGTCGGGGTCGTCCCGGGCTTCCCGCTCTCCGCCCCGAATCTCCCCCGGACGGCCGAGGTCTACGTCCCGATCGGGCAGTGGCCCAACGACCTGCTGCTCTCTCGCGGCGCCGGCCTCGGCATCCACGGGATCGGCCGGTTGAAGCCCGGCGTCACGCTCGTCCAGGCCCGGGCCGACATGGACGCGGTGACACGGTCACTCGCCGAGGCCTACCCGGAGGTGAACAAGGGCGTCGGCGCGGCGCTGGTCCCCCTGAAGGACCAGATCGTCGGTCCGGTCCGCTCGGCCCTGCTGCTCCTCTTCGCCGCGGTGGCGTTCGTGCTGCTCATCGCCTGTGTGAACGTGGCCAACCTCATGCTCGCCCGCTCGAGCGCACGGGCCCGGGAGTTCGCCGTCCGGACGGCGCTCGGCGCCGGGCGTGGCCGGATCGTCCAGCAGCTGCTCACCGAGAGCACCGTCCTCGGCCTCCTCGGCGGGGGCCTCGGCGTGCTGCTCGCCCTGCTCGGGACCCGTGCGGTGCTCGGGTTGTCCGGGGAGGGGCTTCCGCGCATCCCCGAGGTCCACCTCGACGCGCGGGTGCTCGGCTTCACGCTGCTGATCTCCCTCCTCTCCGGGGCGCTCTTCGGCCTCGCGCCGGCGCTCACCGCCGTCCGCGCCTCGGCCCACGAAGCGCTCCGGGGAGCGGCGGGCATCCCCGGAGGCCACCGACGCTCGCAGGATGCCCTCGTCATCCTCGAGGTCGCACTGGCGCTCGTCCTCCTCGTCGGCGCCGGGCTCATGGTCCGGACGTTGACCCATCTGTGGAGCGTCGACCCCGGCTTCGATCCCCGGCACGTCCTCACCTTCAGCGTGTCGCTGCCTCCCACGGCCGCCAGGGAGTCTCCGGAGACGATCCGGTCGGCGCTCCGGGATCTGGAGACGACCATCGCCTCCACCACGGGGATCCGGGCCGCCTCGCTCTCCGGTGGAGCCTTTCCCCTCTCCGGCGACGACGAGCAGCTCTTCTGGATCGACGGGCAGCCGCGCCCGACGACCCACCACGACATGAAGTGGACGCTGAGCTACGTCGTCGGCCCGGGGTACCTCGACGCGATGTCGATCCGGCTGCTCCGAGGGCGATTCCTCGGACCCGAGGACGGTCCCCGGACCGCGCCGGTGGCGGTCGTCGACGAGGTGTTCGCCCGGACGTACTTCCCGGACGGCGAGGCAGTCGGGCGGCGAATTCGCCTCGAGCGGGGGACGGAACCGGTCGAGATCGTGGGCATCGTCGCCCACGTCAAGCAGTGGGGACTGGACTCTGACGACCGCAACTCGCTCCGGGCGCAGCTCTACGTTCCGTGGACGCATGCAACCGACGGGCTGATCTCGCTCCTCGCCGGCGGTATGGGGGTCACCGTCCGGACCGAGGGCGATCCCGGCCAGGCCCTGCTCCCGCTCCGGGACGCCATCGGCGGCCTCGGCAGCCAGTACGCCATCTTCGGGGCCCAGACGATGCCGGAGATCGTCACCGACTCCCTGGGCCGGCAGCGCTTCACCATGGTGCTCTTCGCCATCTTCGGCGGGCTGGCCCTGCTCCTGGCGGTGATCGGCATCTACGGCGTCGTCTCGTACCTCGTGGGCCAGCGGACCGGCGAGCTGGGGCTCCGCATGGCCCTCGGGGCGCAGCGTGGCGACATCCTCCGGTTGATCCTCGCCGGCGGCGGACGGTTGACCGGGGTCGGCATCGCGCTCGGCACCGCCTGCGCGCTCGGCCTCACGCGGCTGATGGAGGGGCTCCTCTACCAGGTGAGGCCCACCGATCCGCCGACCTTCATCGCCGTCGGCCTGGGGCTCGTCGCGGTGGCGCTGGCGGCGTGCACCGTGCCCGCGCGACGGGCCTCCCGGGTCGATCCGATGGTGGCGCTGCGGCAGGAGTGAGGCGCGGCGCTTCGCTTCAGGTCACTTCGCGGCGGCCTTCTTCTTGCTGGGCTTGCCCCAGGCCTTCTTGCAGGACGAGCTCAACGTCTTCTCGTTGTCCGCGAGGCACTGAAGGAGCTTGCCTCCACCCATCTCCACGCCCGGGCACAGCTTCGTGGCGTCGGGACGGCACGCCTTGTAGAGCGCGTTGAACTTCTTGCTCACGTCGTCCTTGCAGGCCTGAGACAGCTGATCCGTCTTGCCTTCGAGGCAGGCGAGGATCCGGCCCTGACCGGGCTCGACCCCGGGACAGAGCGTGTCCAGGTCCGCCTTGCAGGCCTTGCCAGGCACGGGTTCGGCGAGGACCACGGGAGCGGCGAGCAAGATTCCGGCGCCGAGCAGCAACGACCAGGATGACCGATGACGCGACATGGGTTCCACGCTCCTTGCGAGAGCGAGAGCAGGCATCCCGGGAGGGGAGACGCGTCCCGCCACCCCTCCGTCCTGCGATCTCCGAAAATTGTCCAGCAGCTTCGCAGAGCGCCGTCCTCCGCCCGGCAGAGGCCGGAAGGCGGCTCAGACCAGCGCCCAGCCGTCCGCCGTCTCGCATGCCACGCCCTCTCCGCGCAGCTTCTCGAGGATCGCCAGCGTGCTCCGCTCGGCCAGGTAGGGCAGCGCGCTCGGCGTGTCGGCGTAGGCGTCGGCGGAGAGCTGCTCCACCGAGCGGGCAATCGTGCTGAGCGACGCCTGGACCCGCCGCTCGCGCATCGCCCGATGGTCGATCACCGCGGTGAGGGCGCTGGGGCCGTCCGGGAGCGGCGGCCCGTGCGCCGGGTAGACCGCGCGAACCGGGAGATCGCGGAGCCGGGAGAGCTGACGGAGGTACTCGGCCATGTCGCCCTCGGGCGGATCGATGAGGATCGTCCCCTGCCCGGCGACCATGTCCCCCACCACCGCCGCGCGGCTCGCGGTGTCGACGAGACTGATGTGCCCGCGGGCGTGTCCCGGCGTGTGGAGGACCCGCCAGCGCATCCCCGGCGCGCCAGCGAGCACCAGCTCGTCGCCCTCCTCGAGCAGACGGTCTGCCCGGAAGGGGAGCCGGTCCGCGGTCCGGGCGTGACACCACACCGGGATCCCCAGCTGCTCGCTCACCGCCCGCGCACCGCCCACGTGGTCCAGGTGGTGGTGGGTCAGCAGCACCGCCAGCGGCCGGCACTCCTCGGCGGCGAGGGCCCGGATGTGGCTGGTCAGCCGGTCGAGCTCCGCCGGGTCCGGAGCGCCCGGATCCACGATGAGCAGCTCGCCGGTCCCCAGGATCCACGCGTTGGTGTGCGTGGCGGGAAGCAGCGTCGGCGTCCGGAGCGCCACCAGGCGCACGCCACGCTGGAACTCGATGCGCGTGTCCGCCGCCGTCGGCGACGCCAGCCAGGCCACCGCGTCCACCGTCCGCCGGACGCGGCTGAGCACGTTCAGCGCGTGCCGGTTGGGCGGATGGAGCAGCGCCCGTCCCTCCTGCCAGAGGGTGAGCGCGTCGGTGGGCCGGACCCAGCTCCCCTCGGCCGCCTCGCCCGGCCAGACCTCGGCCCGGGTTCCCGGCGGCACCTCGACGAGGAAGAACCGCGCATCGAACCGGGTGGGCATGAACGGCGGCGTCACCCACCGGCCGGCGGGCTCGAAGTCCAGCGCGTCGATCTGGAGACCGAGGCGGGTCAGGACCGCGGAGAAGGTCTCCTTGCCCTCCAGCACCGCGGCCCTGGCGCTGGCGAGCGTGGCCGGGTCGGGCGTGCGGCCCCGGGCGGCCAGCACCCCGGTCTCCTCGAACAGCTCCCGCGCCGCAGCCGCCACCAGCCGCGAGTCGGGCGGACCGGCCCCCTCGATCGGCACCTCCGCGTCGCCCGCGTCCACCCGCCCGCCGGGGAAGGCGTAGAAGCCCGCGGCGAAGGACACCGTCCGCTCCCGGCGGAGCCAGAAGGTCTCCAGGCCGCGTGGACCCATGCGGACCAGCACCACGACCGCGGCGTCTTTGGGCTCCGCCGGCGGCGGCGCCTCCTGCATCCCGGGGATCGCCTCGCTCATCGCTTGCGTGGGGACCCTATCGCATCGTGGAGCTTCGCTGCGGTGACTCCTGCGAGCGCCTGCTGCGCCCGATCCAGCTTGTCTGGACGGACGTACGCCCGGGACAGACGGACCGGTGACGCGTAGCGCTGATAGAGCGGGGTGTAGCGGGCCACGGGGGTCAGCCGGCCGGACGATTCATCCAGGACGTACAGGCTCGGCCCCTCACCCTCCTCGAAGTACCGGGACAGCGTCTCCCGGCTCTCGACCGTGAAGTGTTCGACGCCGGCCTCGGTGAGGGCCGCGGACAGGGCCGGGAGGTCGTAGCCCTCGTCCCGCTCGGTGAACTGGGCCAGGAGCTTGAACCCCTGCCGCCGGACGATGCGCTGCGCCCAGGGATTGCTGCTTTTCCGGAGCGCCCAGAGCAGCGCCACGTCGTCGGTCTGGAGGAACTGGCTCGGGTCGGCCGGAATCTCGAACTCGCCGGGCGCCTCGCGGTAGTAGGCCGCCAGCATCCAGTCGAAGCTCACCGCCGTGTGATGGAGGTAGACGGACAGGAACATGTGGTGCCGGCTCAACAGGAAGTCCTCGAAGGCGAACACCGCGCTCCGGGAGAGGGCCAGCTCGACCTGTCCGTCCCGCTCGGCGGGGTGAAGGTTCTGCACCAGCCAGTCCAGGTCGAACCGGCCGTAGTTCACCCCCGTATAGAAGGAGTCCCGGAGCAGGTAGTCCATCCGGTCCGCGTCCAGCTCGCCCGAGACGAGCGCGCGGAGCAGCGGCGCCCAGTCCGCGTCCCCGTACCGGAAGTCCAGCCCTCCGGGCGGTGTCCGGCCAGTCACCAGCGCCGCCAGCGCCTCCCCGGTGATGCCCTGATCCCCCAGCCGACGCCTCAGGAGCTCGGCGAGGTCGGTATCGAGGAGGAGCTTCACGGTGAAGTCCTCGTGTCGGGCCTGCCCCCCATTCGCCCCCGTCCAGTCGGGCAAGCCGAGCGAGGCCCTCGCCGGGGCGATGTGCTCGCTGGCGTGACTGAGGGGCATGTGCCCCAGGTCGTGGCAGAGGACCGCGAGGCGCACGGCGATGCGGAATCGATGGCGGACGCCGTCGGGCAGGTCGCTCCGGGCCGCGAGCGAGTCGAAGAGGCGCCCGACGACGTGCATCGCCCCGAGCGAGTGGGCGTGACGGGTATGTGTCGCCCCGGGGAAGGCGAGCTCGCCGAATCCGAGCTGGCGCACGTGGCGGAGCCGCTGGTACCAGACACTGTCCACCACCGCCGCCTCGTCGGCGGAAACCGGAAGGGTGCCGTGGATCGGATCGCGAATGCGCATCGTGTCGGCAGATCGTGCTACATCCAGGAGTCGACTGCATGCACATCACGCTCCTGCACAACGCGGACGCCGATGCACTGGAGGAAGACCCAGGACGCGAGGCGAGGGCGGACGTGGAGCGCGTGGCCAGCGAGCTCGCCCGGGCGCTCGGCCAGGGCGGTCATGAGGTGGCGGTCCTCGCCGTGGGGCCGAACCCCGCGGACATCGTCGCCCCGCTGAACGCCCGCACCACGGACCTGGTCCTCAACCTCTGCGAGTCCATCGGGGGTGACGCCCGGGGCGAGATGGCCGTCCCTGCCCTGCTGGACCTCCTCGGGCTTCCGTACTCCGGCTCCGGGGCCCTCGCCCTCGGCCTGGCCCTCCACAAGGACAAGGCCAAGGAGCTCCTCTTTGCCCGCGGCGTGCCCACGCCGACCTTCCGGGTCGTCGAGCGACTGACCCGGCTCGAGGACCTGGACCTGCCGTTTCCGCTGATCGTGAAGCCCTCCCGCGAGGACGCATCGGTGGGGGTGGACTTCGACTCGGTGGTGCAGGACGAGCGCGGCCTCAAGGACGCGGTCCGGCGCGTGCTCCGCAGCTTCAAGCAGCCGGCGCTGGTGGAGCAGTTCGTCCCCGGGCGCGAGGTGTACGTCTCGCTGCTGGGGAACACGCCCCGCACGGCGCTTCCGCTCTCGGAGATCCGTTTCGGGGAGGCGTTCTCCGGCCGTCCACACATCGTGAGCTATCGGGCCAAGTGGGAGCCCTCGTCACCCGAGTGCATCGACAGCCCCTCGGTTCCCTGCACCCTGCCGTCGGAGCTGGAGCGCCGAGTGGTGGAGACGGCGCTCGCCGCGTTCGAGGCGCTCGGGTGTCGGGACTATGGGCGCGTGGACCTGCGCCTCTCCGACGATGGTCGCCCGTGGGTGATTGACATCAATCCCAACTGCGACTTGCATCCCGAGGCGGGTTTCGCCAGGAGCGCAGCAGCGGCCGGGCTCGAGTACTCGGCGCTGGCGCTGCGTCTGGTGGACGTCGCGCTCGAAAGGACTCATGGACATCCGTCCCGCCGTCCCAGAAGACAGGGAAGGCCTCGCGAAGCTGCTCGACCGCATCGAGAACTTCTCCCCCGACGAGGTGCGCTGCGCGCTCGAGGTCATCGACCTGGCGTTGCAGCCGAGTAGCCCGGACTACCACCTCCTGGTGGCGCTCATCGGTGGCCAGCTCTCGGGCTACGTCTGCTACGGCCCGACCCCGATGACCGACGGAACGTTCGACCTGTACTGGATCTGCAGCGAGCCCTCACTCCGAGGGAAGGGCATCGGGGCGGGGCTGGTGGCGGCGATGGAGGGGGACCTCCGGAGGCGGAAGGCCCGGCTGGTGCGGGTGGAGACGTCGGCCACGGAGGACTACGGCCCGGCGCGCGGCTTCTACCAGTCGATGCGCTACCTGGAGGAGGCCCGCTTCCGGGACTTCTACAAGGTGGGGGACGACCTCATTCTGCTGAAGAAGAAGCTCTAGTGCGCACCTGCCGGGCAGCCGTCCTCCTCGTCATGGGGGTCCTCTGTCTCGGCGCTCCCGGGTGGGCGGCCGAGACGTCGGAGGTGCTTCGCGCGCCGAGACCGCACGGGGGCGAGTACTTCGGCCTCTACCTCGTGGACAAGAAGGTGGGCTGGTACTTCACCGACGTGGTCCAGGTCCCGGGGAAGCCGGAGGTCCGGTCGGTGGCCGACTTCGTGTTCCGCGCGAAGGTGGGGACCAACACCGCCGAGCGCCGTCACCACGAGGAGCGGATCTACGAGTCGAAGCCCGGCGGGAAGCTCCTCTCCTTCGTCATCAAGGACGAGGGAGACGGCGGGAACCAGGTGCTGATCGGAAAGGCCACGCCCACCGGATTCAGCGTGAAGCGGCAGCGGCCCGGCCAGGCGGACGACACCTTCACCCTCCCTCCGGTCGAGGAGACGGTGGAGGACTCCGATCAGCTCCGGGTGGCGCTGCTCCGGGGGAAGGAGGTCTCGGGCATGGCGCTGGACGGGACCGACCTCGGTCAGTACCGGATGACGACCACGCCCGTGGCGGAGGAGCGCCGGGTGGTGAACGGGGTGACCATCCTGCTGCGCAAGGCCAGCATCGTCTCGGAGAAGGAGAAGGTCCCGATGCAGGCGGTGGTGGCGCCGGACGGGGCGGTGGTCGAGATGTCCTACGGCTCCGCGATGATCGGCCGCGCCGAGCCGAAGTCGGTCGCGCAGCGGCTGGACAAGGTGGAGATCTTCGGCCTGACGCGCCTGGTTCTCCCCGCCACGCCTCCTGCCGCTGCCCGGAGCATTCCCGGCGAGTGGACGCTCGTGCTCGCCGGGTTCCCGGACAGGTTCCATCGCAAGACGGATCGGCAGACCTACAAGGACCTGGGGAGCGGCAAGTCCGAGGTGACCATCCGCGCGGCGCCACCCGACCCGGCGAAGCTGGTGAAGCGCGGAACGCCGACGCCCGCCGAGACGGCCGAATATCTGAAGTCCTCCATCCTGGTGGAGTCCGACAACCCGGCGATCGTCGCGCGAGCGAAGGAGATCGCCGGAGGGGAGACCGACGCCTACGCCGCCGCGAAGAAGGTCGTGGCGTGGGTGGGCCGGTCGATGAAGAAGGACTACGGGGCGAGCGCCGACCGGGCGACGGACGTGCTGAGGACGATGCGCGGGGACTGCACCGAGCACTCGCTGCTGAGCATCGCCCTTCTCCGCGCGCTGGGGATTCCGGCCCGCCGCGTGGACGGCGTGGTCTACGTGCAGAACGAGGACGGGGTCCCGGCGCTCTACTGGCACGAGTGGGTGGAGGCGTGGGTGGGCGCCTGGACCCAGCTCGACCCGACCTTCGGTCAGCCGGTGGCGGACGCGACGCACCTCACGCTCGGCGAGGAGAGCAGCGCGGAGATCATGCCGCTGCTGGGCGAGCTCAAGGTCGTCGCAACCCGATGATCGAGCGTGCCGAGCCGCTGTCGCCCGGGGTGCGGTCCAAGTCCCACCGAACCCAGGGGCGGGGACCGAGACGACCATCGACCGATCCAGCGGGATCCGGGCTCCTGGGAGCGCCGACCGGGCCACCGGCATCCGCACGACGGCCGCTGACGGCACGGTCGCACGACGTCGTTGCCCCGGGCAGGCAGGCGCGGCGATGCTGCCGCCCCCCATGCACCCAGCCCCCCTCCTCGCCCTCGTCCTCCTCGGCGCCGAGCCGCCCGGCCCCGTCCAGGAAGTTCCCCGGCAGCTCCCCGTCGGGAAGTACATGGCGCCGTCGGTCGGCCCCGAGTCCCGGCCGATCGGTCCCACCGGAACGCTCGGGGCCGACGTGTACCGCAAGCGCCGCAAGGCGCTGATGGACCGCCTGAAGACCGGCGCCACGCTCGTGGTGAACGAGGCGAAGTTCGACGGCCTTCGCGAGGGAATGGACTTCTATTTCCTGACCGGCATCGACGAGCCGGGCGCCGCGCTGCTCCTCGATCCGTCGTCGCCCGACCCGGAGGTCCTCTACCTCCGAACGCTGGACGTCGAGCGGGGTCAGTGGGAGGGCGAGCGCGCCAAGCTGCCGTCGACCCTCCTCCAGAGCACCAGCGGCATCGGCGAGATCCGTCGGATCGACCGGCTTCCCCAGGCGCTGCTGCGGGCGTGCGGGCGCGGCGGTCTCAACTACGTGGGGCAGCTGGTGGCCGCGCCGGAACCGAAGCCGAAGGCGCTGACCTACTACGCCGAGGCCCAGGAGCGCAGCCCGAGCGAGAGCTGCAAGGTGAACGACAAGCACGACACCCTGGCGAAGATGCGCGAGGCGAAGGAAGCCGACGAGATCAAGCTGATGCGGAAGGCCATCGAGCACACCGCGGCCGGGCATGCGCGCGTTCTCGAGGTTCTGAAGCCGGGGATCCGGGAGTACCAGCTGAAGGACGCGGTCGAGGAGGCGTTCAAGCGCTCGGGGTCGCGTCACGTCGCCTACGACTCGATCGTGGGCTCGGGGCCGAACGGGGCGATCCTCCACTACCCGAAGGACGACCGGGCGATGAAGGAGGGTGAGCTGGTCGTCGTCGATGCCGGCGCCGAGGAGCAGTACTACGCGACCGACGTCACCCGGACGTACCCGGTGAGCGGGAAGTTCAGCCCGGAGCAGCGCGAGATCTACGACATCGTCCTGAAGGCACAGGCGGCGGGCATCGCTGCGGCGAAGGCCGGTGTCACGCCTCGCACGCTGGAGCGCGCGGTCCGGAAGGTGATCGACGACGCCGGCTACCACGACGCGTACCTGCACGGGTGCTGTCACTTCGTGGGTCTCGAGGTGCACGACGCCGGCGACTACGACGCTCCGCTGCCCGCCGGCGCGGTGCTCACCGTCGAGCCGGGCATCTACCTGCCCCAGCGTGGCTTCGGGGTCCGGATCGAGGACGAGATCCTCGTCACGGCCAATGGCGCGGAGGTGATCACCAAGGCGGTCCCGAAGGACCCCGAGGAGATCGAGCGCCGGATGCAGTCCCGGCGCGCGGACGCCCGCTGAGCGTGCCATGTCCGGACTCCGCTCCTTTGCGTTACCCCTGGCGCTCGCGCTCGGCTGTGCCCACGCTCCGGATCCGCCGGTGAGCTCCGCGAGCCCTCAGCAGACGTTCGACGCCCTCTCCAGGGAGTACCTGGACCGATCCCTGGCGCTGTCTCCCACCGAGGCCACGCTCCTCGGCGACCACCGCTACGACGGCCGGTGGCCGGACGTCAGCACCGAGGGGGAAGCGCAGCAGCAACGGTTCGAGGAGGAGATGCTCCGCCGCCTCGAGGCGATCCCGCGGGAGGGGCTGAACGCCGAGGAGCGGGTCGATGCGGAGATGCTGCAGACGAGTCTGCGCTACTCCATCTTCTCCCGGAAGGAGCTGCGACCCGCGGAGCTGCAGCCGCTCCACTACACCGCCCTCATCGGTCAGGGCCTCGACCCGCTGGTGAACCGGGACTTCGGGACGCGCGAGACCCGGGCGCAGAGCCTGGCCTCGCGGCTCGACGGCATCCCCACCATCCTTTCGGTGGCCCGGACGCGGCTGACCCGACCCTCGAAGATCCAGACCGAGACCACCCTCCGACAGACGGCGGGGCTGCTCGGGCTCGCGGAGAAGGAGCTCCCGGAGCAGTTCAGGGACTTCCCCTCCGTCAAGGCGGCGGCCGGGCGGGCTGCGGCGTCGCTCCATCAGTTCCAGGTCTTCCTCGAGAAGGAGCTGCTCCCCCGCTCCGACGGCTCGTTCCGCATCGGACGGGAGCGCTTCACGGCCAAGCTCCGCTTCGTGCTCGACGACCAGGTGGATCCGGACGCCCTCGCACGGAGCGCCCGCGCGCTGCTCGACCGGACCCGGGAGGACATGGTCGACACCGCGAAGGAGATCTGGGCCGAGGACCGGCTCGGGGCCCTGCCTCCGCTCGGAACGCCCGAGCAGCGCGGCGCCTTCGTGCGCCGGGTGCTGGACCACCTGGCGAAGCAGACGCCGACCAGCCAGAGCATCCTCCCCGACTCGCGCGCCTGGCTGGAGAAGGCCACGTCCTTCGTGCGGACGAAGGACCTCGTCCGGGTGCCGGACGAACCATTGAAGGTGGTGGAGATGCCGGAGTACCGCAGGGGCGTCGCCGTGGCCTACTGCGACTCGTCGGGGCCGCTCGAGCCGAAGCCGGAGACGTTGTTCGCCATCTCTCCTCCGCCCTCCGACTGGCCGCCAGCGCGGGTGCAGTCGTTCTTCCGCGAGTACAACGAGTCGATGCTCGCCGACCTCACCGTCCACGAGGCGATGCCCGGGCACTACTTGCAGATCATGCACAGCAACACCTACCCGTCGAAGCTTCGGGCAGTGCTCGGCAGTGGCCCGTTCGTCGAGGGCTGGGCGGTCTACAGCGAGTGGCTGATGGCCTCCAAGGGCTTCGGCGGCGCGAAGGTGAAGCTTCAGCAGCAGAAGATGATCCTCCGCACCACGGCCAACGCGCTCCTGGATCACGGCATCCAGGCCGAGGAGATGGACGAGCGGCAGGCGATGGACCTGATGACCAAGGACGCCTTCCAGGAGGAGGGCGAGGCGGCGGGGAAGTGGACCCGCGCGCGGCTCACCAGCGCGCAGCTGACCACCTACTTCTACGGGTACTCGGAGATGATGAAGATGCGCGAGGCGGCTCAGGGCGCCCCGGGTTTCTCCGAGCGCGCCTACCACGACCGGCTGCTGTCTCACGGCTCGCCCGGCATGCGGTACATCCGCGCGATGATGGCGGCGCCGCAGGGCTGAGGCCGAGGCGAGCGAGGACGGGTTCGCCTCGGACCCGTCCGTACCGGTCTGGCCCGGGGTTGCCCGTAGTAGCGTGTCCGGATGCGCGCTCTCCGCACGCTGTTGCTGTCCACGCTGCTCGCCGCCGCCTCCGCCGGCGCGGCCGACCCCGAGCCAGCTCCCCTTCCCCATTCGGACCCGGCCGTCACGCGAGCCATCGCCCGGGTGTACCCGTCGCTGGTGCAGATCCACGTCCTGTCGACGCACACCGAGGGCGGCCGTGAGCGGAAGTCCGGGGCCACCGGGTCGGGCGCGATCATCTCGGCGGAGGGGCACGTCATCACCAACCACCACGTGGTGGGGCGGGCGACGTCGATCCGCGTGATCCTGCCCACGCGGGAGGAGCTGGAGGCGACGCTGGTGGGGACCGACCCGCTGAGCGACATCGCCGTCATCCAGCTCGACCTGTCGAAGCGGCCGAAGGCCTCGGCCGCGCTGCCGGTCGCGGTGTTCGGGGCGTCCGAGGCAGTGCGGGTGGGGGACACCGTGCTGGCAATGGGCTGTCCGCTGGCGCTGTCGCAGGCGGTGACCCGGGGCATCGTCGCGAACGTGGATCTCCGCGTGCCGCGCCCCATCGAGCTGGAGGGCGAGAACGTGGGCTCGGTGGTGAAGTGGATCGGCCACGACGCGCAGATCTTCCCCGGCAACTCCGGCGGGCCGCTGGTGAACCTCGACGGGGAGATCATCGGCATCAACGAGCTGGTGATGGGGCTGGGGGCGGCGATCCCGTCCGACCTCGCGCGCGCGGTGGCGCAGCAGCTGATCGCGAAGAAGACGGTGGAGCGGGCCTGGACCGGGATGACCTTTCAGCCTCTCCTCAAGGAGTCTCCGCCGACGATGACCGGAGTGCTCGTGTCCGGGGTGCTGCCGGGGACCCCGGCGGCCGCGGCCGGCGTGCAGCCCGGAGACCGGATCATCGAGGTGGAGCAGAAGCCGGTGACGGTCCGGTTCGACACCCAGCTCCCGGCGTTCACCAACGACCTGCTGCAGCAGACGCCGGGGAAGCCGCTGGCCCTCAAGCTGGTGCGCGGGACGAAGACGCTGGCGCTCACGCTGTCCCCAGCGCCGCGCGACGCGTCGCGAGCCAGGGAGCGAGAATTCAAGGAGTGGGGAATGACCGGGCGCCGGATCACCCGGGTGGAGGCGATCGAGCTGCAGCGGCTGGACACGCGCGGCGTGCTGGTGGGCACGCTGCGGCCGGGCGGACCGGCGGACAAGGCGGTGCCGGCGCTCCGTCGCGACGACGTCATCGTCTCGGTGGCGGGCAAGCCGGTCGACTCGCCCGACGCCCTGTCGAAGGCGACGACCGAGATCGTCAAGACCGCGAAGGCCCCGGTCCTCACGATGGTCGCGTACGAGCGCGGGGCGGAGAAGCTCCTGACGGTGGTGGAGGTGGGCATCCGGGGGCCCCAGGAGCCGCCGCAGGAGGCGCGGCGGGGATGGCTGCCGGTGGCGACGCAGGTGCTCTCGCCGAAGCTGGCGTCGGCGCTCGGCTACAAGGGCCGCAAGGGCGCGCGGGTCACGCAGATCCTCCCCGACGGCGACGCGAGCGGGCTGCGGATCGGTGACGTCGTGACCAAGGTGGACGACGCGCTGGTCGAGGCGAGCGAGCCGCAGGACGCGGACGTGTTCGACGCCCTGCTGCGTGCCTACAAGCCGGGGACCAAGGCGGTGCTGGCGGTGCTCCGCGACGGCAAGCCGATGGATCTCACCGTGACGCTGAAGGAGGCGCCGCGTCTGGAGAACGAGCTGCGGGTCTACGAGGACGTGGCGCTGGAGTTCAGGGCGCGGGACATCTCGTACCTCGACCGGGTGAAGCGCCGCTGGCCGAAGGAGACCACCGGGGCGCTGGTGAGCCAGGTGGACGCCGGCGGATGGGCCTCGGTGGGCGGGCTCCGGACCGACGACCTCGTGCTGGCAGTGGATGGGAAGACCGTGCGCGACGTGAAGGAGCTGGAGAAGGAGCTCAAGCCGATGAAGGAGAGGAAGCCCGCGGAGGTGGTCTTCTTCGTCCGCCGGGGGGTGCAGACGGCCTTCGTCGAGGTCCAGCCCACCTGGGTCGAGCCGAAGGAGGCGTCGCGATGACCGGCGCGGGGCTCCTGCGAGTTGTTGCCGCCGTCGTGGGCGCGGCTGCTCCGGACCTCGACTCGGCCGCGCGCGCCACCGTCGAGCAGAGCGGCAGGGCGGTGGTGACGGTCCGTCTGGTGCTCAAGCTGAAGAGCGGTGGCCAGGAGCACGAGCAGAAGGTGGAGGTCCCGGGCATCATCATCGACCCGAGCGGGCTGACGGTCGCGAGCGCATCGAGCATCGATCCGTCGGGGGTCTTTCGGCGGATGGTGGACGCGCAGCGGCAGCGGGTGAGCATCGAATCCGAGGTGAAGGAGCCGGTCATCCTCCTCGAGGACGGGGCCGAGCTGGAGGCGGCGGTGGTGCTGAAGGACACCGATCTGGACCTGGCCTTCATCCGGCCCCGGGACCCAGGGCTGAAGCTGTCGGCCGTGGCGCTGAAGCCGCGCCCGGGCACGGTGCCGCTGCTGACGCGGATCTACGTCCTTGGCCGACTGAGCAAGCTGGGCAACCGGGCTCTGTCGGTCGCGACCGGCGAGGTCCGGGCATACGTGCGCGGGCCGGCGCCGTACTACGTGACGGACGGCGAGAGCTCGAGCTTCGTCGGCTCGGTCGCGTACACCGCCGACGGCGTTCCGCTCGGTGTGTTCGTCAAGCGCTTTGCAACGAGCATGGACACGTCCGGCGGGCGCGGGTCGGACTCGGTGATGACCGTGCTCCGGCCGGTGGACAAGATCCTCGAGCTGGCGGCGCAGGCGCGGACGATCGCGGTCGCGCCAGCTCCGAGCGATTCCGGGGTGCTGAAGTAGCTCCCACGTCTCGGCGTACGACAGGTGCGGTGCGGCCTGACTGCCGCACCCTGTGGCGAGCCGCGGGCACGAACCGGAGACGTTCGTGCTCAGGCCACTGGCGTGTCCCGTGCACGCTGCGCGGTCGTGATGACCCGAGCACGTCAGAGAGCCACGATCGGAGGCGTGCTCCTGATGTGGCCCGGCCCCGCGCTGGCCGAGGTGATGGACAAGGAGATCGCACCCTGGACCCTGACGCGTCTGACAACCACTCTCCTCGCTTCCTTGCTGTGCGTCCTGCTCATGGGTTGGTCGCGGCGAGGGCGCGGTGTGCTGAGCGGTGTGGCTGTGGTCGCTGCAATCGTGCTGGCCGTGACCTGGGCGACCACCGCCGTATTCGACGACTTCTTCAGCCCGGACGTCGGTCCCGCCATGCGCGTCGAGCTTGGCCGGGGTTCAGGATCGTACGGCGCCTTGCTGGTCCTGGACTCCGTCGCACCGCTGCTCGCCGCCCTCACGGCAGCGAGGCTGCGGCCTCAGTCCGCGCCCCGCGACTCGGTCGACTGAACGGCCGGTTGAAGCAACCCGGACTGCTCCAGCTCCGACTCGAATGCGTCGACCGACCGCAGCGGGAGCGTGCAGGTGAAGTTCCGGCACAGGTAGGCGGCGAGTTCCCCTCCGGCCGCGGTCTTTCCGTCGGCGAGCTCCGACAGCACCGGCGAGGCGGCGCCCGGCTCGAACGCGGCGACCGAGAGCGTCGGCGCGTAGGTCCGTGCGAGCAACGCGATGAACGGTGCACGAGCGCGCTCCGCTCCGACCAGCGCCACGTCCGGCGCGCCGTCCGCCAGGAAGTCGGCCGCGCACCACAGGTGCCCGTAGGCGAACGGGTTCGCCAGCGCCGTGTCTCGCATCCGCGAGAGGTACGTCTCGGCCCGGTCGAGGAACTCCCGCCTCCCGGTCAGCGCAGCGAGCACGACGTTCGCCTCCGTCAGGAGGCTCGCGCCCGAGGGCACCGCGTTGTCGTGCAATGCATACGTCTCCACGACCAGGTCCGCCTGTCCGCGTGGCGCCGTCCGGTACGCCTTCGGCTCGGAGTCCCAGAACCGCTCCTGCGCCCCGTCCGCAAGCCGGACCGCGCTCTCCAGCCACCGCGGCTCGAAGGTCGCCTGGTACAGCGCGACGAGGCCCGCGGCGAGCCCACCCCAGTCCTCGAGGACGGCATCCACCTTCGCCGTCCCGTCCTGGTACACGCGCAGGAGACGGTCGTCCCGGAGCTGCCGATCCAGCACGGCACCCGCCGCGCGGGCCGCGCGTTCTGCCCACTCCGGCCGGTCGAACACCCGCGAGGCGAACGCCAGGCCGCGGATCATCAACCCGTTCCATCCGGCCAGGATCTTGTCGTCCCGACCGGGAGCGATGCGCTTCGAACGCTCGGCCAGGAGCCTCGTCCGGACCGAGTCCAGCCAGCGGCGTGCGTCCTCCTCGGTCTTTCCCCACTCCCGGGCGAGCTCGCCCAGCGGGACACGCCGCTCCAGCACGCTCTTCCCGTGCTCGAACGTGCCCTTCGCCGTCACGCCGTAGGCCGTCGCCGCGCGGCTCCCGTCCTCGGCCCCGAGCAGCGCGTCCAGCTCCGCCGGGCTCCAGACGAAGTACTTCCCCTCCTCGCCCTCGCTGTCCGCGTCCTGGGTGGCATGGAACGCGCCGGCCGCGTCGGTCATCTCCCGGCCGAGCCATTCCACGAGCCGCGTCGCGCTCTCCACCCACTCCGGCCGCGGGGAGATCTGCTGCGCCTCGGCGAGGAGGTGCAGCAGCAGCGCGTTGTCGTAGAGCATCTTCTCGAAGTGCGGCACCCGCCAGAAGCGGTCCACGCTGTAGCGGTGGAACCCGCCGCCGAGCTGGTCGTGGATCCCCCCGGTCACCATCCGGTCGAGCGTGTGGAGCGCGCCCTCGCGCAGCGCCGCGTTGCCGGTGCGCCGCCACGCTCGCAGCAGCACCGCGAGATCCATCGTGTTCGGGAACTTGGGCGCGCCCCCGAACCCGCCCTCGACCGGATCGAGCGCCCGCGACAGTGCCCGGCCCGCGGCCGCGACGTCGTCGCCCGAGACCTGCGTCACCAGCGTCCCGAGCCCGTAGGTCGCCAGCTGCCGCAGCCCGGTCCTGAACTCACCGGCCTGCTCGAGGACCTTCCCGCGCTCCTCGGCCCAGGCCCGTGACAGCGCCTCGAGCAGCATCCTGAACGACGGCAGGCCGTGCCGCGGCTCGGGCGGGAAGTAGGTTCCCCCGTAAAAGGGCACCAGGTCCGGGGTGAGGAACACGGTGAGGGGCCATCCGCCCTGCCCGCCCATCAGCTGGACCACGCCCTGGTAGATCTGATCCAGGTCCGGCCGCTCCTCCCGGTCCACCTTCACGTTCACGAACTGCGCGTTCATCACCTGCGCGGTCGCCGGATCCTCGAAGGACTCGTGCGCCATGACGTGGCACCAGTGGCACGCCGAGTACCCGACGGAGAGGAGGATGGGCCGCTGCTCGTCGCGCGCACGCCGGAGCGCCTCGTCGCCCCAGGGGTACCAGTCCACCGGATTCTCCGCGTGCTGGCGCAGGTACGGCGACGACTCGGCGGCGAGGCGGTTGGGGCGGCCGGAGGCGCTCATGGCCAAGCCCTTAGGTCCCGCACCCTCCAGCATGCAACACCGCCGGAGGAAGAACGGCCGGGACTGAAGGCGGACCCTTGGTCCACTGTCCCGGCGGCAGCAGGCGGGGCAGCCTGGGCTCGCGTCACTCCCCGGAGGAAGCCATGCGCTCGAGGTCGATGCGGCTCATCGGCGCGGTCATCGTGCTCGGCCGAGACCTCCAATCCCGAGAGCCTCGACGACTTCGTCCGCTCGGTCGTGAGGGCCGCCGCCCGGGAGATGAGCAGGGCCGGCATGCTTGCCGATCCCAGCTGAGCCACGAGGTACCCGCGCCTTCGGCCTGGCGTCCGGACGTTTCGCCAGGCAACGTCGGGACTCAACGACAAGGAGCACCCATGTCCCCGCGGTACACCCGGGCCTGCATTGCCCTCCTGACGCTCGCCCTGGCCGCCTGTGCCGGTGGCACCAAGCTCGTCAACAGCTGGAAGGAGCCGGGCACTGCCCCGCTCGAGCTGAAGCAGGGCGACCTGGTCATCGCCATGGTGATGAGCAAGGAGGAGACGACGCGCCGGACCGGTGAAGACCTCCTCGGCGAGGAACTGCGCCAGCGCGGCCTCCGTCCCATCCCCTCCTTCAGCCTCATCCCGACGGACCAGGTCGACGACAAGGAGAAGGCTGCTGCCGCGATCCAGGACTCGGGCGCCGTGGCGCTCATCTCCATGCGCCCCATCGCGGTCAACAAGCAGCAGACCTTCGTGCCGCCCAGCTACACCGGTCCCGGGGGCCCGTATGGCGGCTGGGGTCCGTACTACGGCTATGGGTGGGGAGCTCCCTACAGCCCCGGCTACGTGGTGACCGACACCATCGTCCGCATCGAGACGCTGGTCTTCGACCTGAAGCAGAACAAGCTCGTCTGGGCCGGACAGAGCGAGACGACCAATCCCGACCGGCTCGATCAGTTCATGCGGGAGCTGGTGAAGACCGTCGGCGACGACATGCGCCGCAAGGGCGTCATCGCCGCCCCCGC
>Ga0310810_10000100_pt1 | contig 89118 bp, 74 predicted proteins | sample NCmetagenome_FD_207641 | JGI IMG/M metagenome (GOLD analysis project Ga0310810, IMG submission 207641) | Soil microbial communities from experimental microcosm in Duke University, North Carolina, United States - NC | ecosystem: Engineered > Artificial ecosystem > Soil microcosm > Unclassified ... | reverse complement strand
CATCAGGTTGACCTTCAGCCCGCGGCTCTCCAGCAGGCAGCCGATCGAAGCCGCTGCCAGGCCTTTGCCCAGTGAAGACACGACACCGCCCGTCACAAAGATGTACTTTGCCGACATCGCTTCCTCGTCATAAGTTGTTTTGGAATTTTGTGCAGGCTGGGGTGCACGATCAATTATGACAGAAACTCTGCGGGGAGACTAGGCGCTTATTTGTGGTGTACTTGAGGCCGGAAAACGTGAGTAGAGGCTGTTTTTGGGCCGCTTGCACCATCAATTTCCGGTTTAGACTGAGGTTAGCTTCTGCATCTAACTAAAAGGGTTCTTATGCGGCCTCGGAATCTGCTCACCACCGCACTGCTTTTTGCAGCCCTTACCCTTACCGGCGCTGCCCATGCCCAGCAGCTTGCCAAGCGCCTGATTTTGAAAGACGGCTCCTACCAACTGGCCACGCAATGGGAAGTCAAAGGCGACCGCGTTCGCTACTACAGCGCGGAGCGTGGCGAGTGGGAAGACGTGCCCAATTCCATGGTGGACTGGGACGCGACTGACAAGTTTACCAGGGAGCGCGAAGCGGGGAAGCCCGCCCCCGAGGCGGTACAACTCGACAAAGAACTTGAGGCCGAGAAGAAGCAGGATGAGGCGCGGTCGCCTCACGTCGTCCCTGGGCTGCAACTGCCGGAAGATGGAGGGGTGGTAATTCTGGACACTTTTGAGAACCAGCCTCAGTTGGTGGAACTGCAGCAAAGCGGAGGCGAAGTAAATAAGAACACCAAGGGGAACATCCTGCGCGCCGCCATTAATCCCATCGCGAGCTCCCGCCAGAATATCGAGATCCCCGGGCTGCACGCCAAGGTGCAAGCGCACGCCACCCTGCCCTCCATCTACGTGCGCGATGACCAGCGGGACCAGCCCATCGCCACCGCAGCGCCTTCCTCCAGCCCTGCTTCCAAGACGCGTGACGAAGAGCTACCCTGGGATCGTTTCAGAATTGTGCGCATGCAGACCAAGCAGGGCAAGCGGATCGCGGGCGATATTAAGATCGCCCTCTACGGCAAGGTAAGCCAGGAGCAAAAGCTGGTTCCAACCAAGTCTTCTCAGTTGAGCGGCAACTGGATCAAGCTCACTCCCGCAGCGCCGCTCGAGCCCGGAGAATATGCAGTCGTGGAGATGCTCGGTAAGGAAGGAATGAATCTTTACGTGTGGGATTTCGGGGTGAATCCCACAGCGCCGGCCAATCCGATGGCCTGGAAACCAGACCCTTCAGCTGGCCAAGCCAAGCCTGAGCAACCGAAAGACCTGGAAAGGCGAAATTAGCATTTCAGATTTTTGCTGCTTCTTCCTTAACCCGTGCCCAGACCTTAACCAAATGACGCTCTTCCGTATTTGCCTGGCCGACGCACAGCCGAAGCGTGAGCTTGTCAGCCAGCTTGGTGTGGGTCAGGTAAAGATCGCCGCTTCGATTGAGCCGCTCCATCAATTCCTGACTGGCCGTGTCTCCAGCCTTAAGCCGGAAGCATATGAGATTCAGAGGAACCGGCGCAGCCAATTCAAAACGCGGGTCGGCCCGGATCCACTTTGCGAACTCCTGCGCCAGCCGGACGTGCTCGCGGATATGATGGCGCAGGCCTTCGATTCCGTAATGCCGGATCACGAACCACAGTTTCAGTGATCGGAACCTTCGCCCGAGCGGAATCTGCCAGTCACGGTAGTCGATAACGGCTCCGGTTTCGGTCGCCTTATTGCGCAGATATTCCGGCAGCACGCTCAAGGCCTGCACCAACGATTTGCGATCGGCGACATAGAAACAATCGCAGTCGAAGTTGGTAAACATCCACTTATGCGGATTGAAACAGTAACTGTCCGCCCGCTCGAGACCCTGGTGAATGAAACGAAACTCGGGGCACAGCGCGGCTGTACCGCTCATGGCTGCATCCACATGCAGCCAGAGGCCTTCCTTCCGGCAAATCTCGCCGATGGCTTTCACCGGATCGATTGCGTTGGAAGAAGTTGTGCCCACCGTGGCGCACACAAAGAATGGCAGCTTGCCGGCCCGCCTGTCTTGCTCGATCTGCGATGCCAGCGCTTCGGGTCTCATCCCGAAGTCAGCATCGACTTCGACCGCTCTCAAATTTTCTGATCCGATCCCAGCGATGCGGACTGCTTTCTCAATCGATGAATGCGCCTGCGAGGAGCAGTAAGCCACCAGCTTGCCGTCACATCCCTGCTTGTTACTAAGGAAGTTGGTGGCTCGTTCGCGAGCAGCCAGCAAAGCGCAAAGAGAAGCACTGGAAGCGGTATCCTGAATCACTCCTCCGCCGGTGCCGCTGGACAAAAACTTCTGGGGAAGCGCGAGCATTTCCCCGAGCCAGTCGAGAACATGCGCTTCCAGTTCCGTACACGCCGGGCTGGTCGCCCACAACATTCCCTGCACACCCAATCCGGAAGAAAGCAGGTCGCCCAGAATCGCCGGTCCGGAAGCATTGCAAGGGAAGTAGGCGTAGAAATTCGGCGACTGCCAGTGCGTAACTCCAGGAAGAATCACGTGATCGACATCTGCCAGTAAATTTGCGAAGGGCTCTCCGGATTCAGGCGCATGCGGGGGAAGCGATGCCCTGACCTGGCCCGGTTCGACTTGCGACAGCACGGGGAAAGTCTCAATACGCTGCAAGTAATCTGCGATCCAATCAATCACCTGATATCCATGGCGCCGGAAGTCCTCCGGCGACATGTGATACGAGCTAGCCTCAGCGATACCCTGCAGTTTTGCTTCACTCATGTCAGTTGTCCGTAAAAGACTTGCGTGTCGTATTCGAACATTACTCGCCCATTTACCTGGTATTTCTCAAATATAGAATGCAGTTTCTGCAGCATCGACTGGTGGCGGGGACTTCCTGCGCGCGGCGTATAGGAAGACGACAAGAGCCTGCCCTCCAGGCCTGCATAGTCGAACTCCTGAAAGTTTGCGAACCGCTTTTTTCTGTCGAGGAGCCGAACAATGGCTCGACATTCCGGTTTTCATCCAGCCTTCGAACTTCAAGATAGTCCGTCCCGAACTCGACCAGCAGGGCTTCATACTTGCGTGCAAATTCTGTTTCCTGACGACGGTCGTTCCAGATCAATGCCACCCATCCGGCGGGTTTCAGAGTTCTCCTGAACTCACGCCGGGCTTGTTCGAGCCCAAACCAGTGTGCCGCCTGGGCTGCGGTCATTAAATCAATGCTGCTTTCGGCCAGTCCGGTCGCCTCTGCCGTGCCTGCGACACTTTGGAACCTGGGATAAGCAGCCAGAAACTCTTCACCCGCGTGGCGCATTTCCAGGTTCGGCTCAACTCCGATTACCTCAGCCCCGGTCTCAAGAAGAAGGCGCGAGAAGATCCCGGTACCGGAACCGATATCGGCCACTACGGACCTCTCGCTCAAGCCGCACTCATTGCGGAGCAGCTCGACTACTCCCGGCGGATAGCCTGGGCGGAACCGCTGATAGTCCTGCACCCGCGACGAAAATCTTCTGGTTGAGTCCTGGGCCAGCACGCCTAAAGTGTAGCGCGTTGCATCTCCATTCTTGTCATGTCCCTGCTCTAGTACAATCAGAACTTACTCATGCTGAGGGCAGGAGACCTCGCTCCCGATTTCGAACTGCCGGCTTTGATCGCCGGCGTCCGGCAACGGTTTCACCTCGCCGACCGCTTGTCAGAACACAAGCTTCTTCTCGCCTTCTATCCATCGAACTGGGAACCGCTTAGCGCCGAGCAGGTGATTGCCTATCAGGTAGAACGCGAGAGTCTGCTGGCGCGCCAGACGGAAGTCGTGACTATAAATGTGGATTCCATCATGAACACCGGCGTCTGGGAACGCCAGATCGGGCCGTTCGACTTTTGCATGTGCAGTGATTTCTGGCCGCATGGTGAGGTCAGCCGGCAATACGGCGTCCTGCAGGAGTCTGGTCCCCATGCCGGAACGAGTGAGCGAGCCATCTTCGTTGTCGGCAGGAATGGCAGGATCGAATTCAGGAAGCTGTATGGTTTCAACCAGCTTCCTGCGCTGCATGAAGTTGTCCAGCAGCTGGCCAGTTAAAACTCTTACTTCACGGGAGAGCGATGAGAGTAAATCTTGCCTGTGCTGTACTGATACCCTGTCTGGTTTTTGCCGCCGCCTCGAGTGCTGATCGCGAGAAGGAATCGCTGTTTGGATTTCGCGACTCAGCGCAGGAGATTGCGACCGAGAATCGATTCCTGGCGGTTCCTGACCCGCAACTCGCAGAGCAACATCTGCGTACGCTTACCCAGGCACCTCACATCGCCGGTTCCGCGGAAGATAAAGCGACCGCTGACTACGTCGCAGCCAAATTCCGGCAGGCGGGTCTTGAAACCGAAATCGTCGAATATCGCATCTGGATGAATTATCCCAAGGAAATCAGTGTCGATATTTCGGCTCCTGCCAGCGTAACAATGCATGGGCCAACTCCCGAGCGTGTCAGCAGCGATCCATTCCAGGATGATCAGCGCGTGGTGATGCCTTACAACGGCATGTCGCCTTCCGGCGACGTGGAAGCAGAAATCGTGTATGCGAACTACGGCTCGCCGGAGGACTTCCGTAAGCTCGAGCAACTGAAAGTTGACGTGAAGGGAAAGATCGTCCTGGTCCGCTATGGGGAGAATTTTCGCGGGGTAAAGGCATTCGTGGCCCAGGAACACGGCGCTGCGGGAGTGATCATCTATTCCGACCCATGGGATGACGGCTGGCGGCGCGGCGACAAGTATCCGCAGGGTCCGTGGCGTCCTGACACAGGCGTGCAACGCGGATCGATTGGCTACATGTTTCAGTTTCCCGGAGATCCCACCACGCCGGGGATCGCTTCTATCCCGTCATTGCCGGATGCACAACGTATTTTGCCCGAAAAGTCGGCGCAGTTGCCTGCCATTCCGACCACGCCGATTTCCTATGCGGATGCGTGGCCGATTCTGGAACGCCTTGCAGGCCCCGACTCTCCCCGCGACTGGCAGGGCTCGCTTCCTTTTACCTATCACGTCGGCCCGGGCCCGGTGAAAGTCAAGATGCACCTGAAGCAGGATTATCAATTCCGGACTATCTGGGATGTGATTGGCATGGTACGTGGAACTGAGTATCCGGACGACTGGGTTGTGGGGGGTAATCATCGCGATGCATGGGTCTACGGAGCGGTCGATCCCAACAGCGGCACCGCATCCATGCTGGAGGCTGTACACGGGGTCGGCGAACTCCTGAAGGCCGGTTGGAAGCCCAAACGGAGCATCATTTTTGGCAGCTGGGACGCGGAAGAAGAAGGCCTGATTGGATCCACTGAATGGGGTGAGCAGCACGCTGCTCAACTGGCGAACGCAGTCGCCTATCTCAACATGGACGTAGCCGTTTCCGGGCCGAAATTCGTAGCATCATCTGTCCCCAGCCTTAAGCAGTTTCTGCGCGATGTGGCACGGGCTGTGCCTGGCGCCAAAGGTGGCACGGTTTACGATGCGTGGCAGAAATCCAGCCGGCCTGAACCTGACAATGCTCAGACTCCGACTGAAGCAATCGGGGATTCCCGCCGCTCGCCTCAGGCGCAGGTGAATCAGGATGTACCGGTAGGCGATCTGGGAAGCGGCTCGGATTACACCGTGTTTTTGCAGCATGTCGGGGTGCCTTCCACCGACGTGAGTTCTACCGGACCTTACGGCGTTTATCACTCTGTGTTCGACAACTTCAACTGGTTCAAAAACTTCGGCGATCCGGATTTCAAATACGAGCAGCAGATGGCACGCGTTTTTGGATTGCAGGCAATTCGCATGGCCAATGCCGACGTCCTTCCCTATGATTACCAACAATATGGGCGGGAGATCCTGGCGTATCTGGACGCAGCCAAGAAAAAGGCGGACGGAGCTTTTGGATCCCAGTCTCCTGATTTCAAGCCAGCCGCCGATAGCGCCAGAAAATTTGAACAGGCGGGCGCGAAGGTGTTGGCTCTGCAGCGGAAGCAAAGCTCAGACCTTGCGCGGCTTAATCATGCTTTGCGCAACGCCGAAAGCGCGCTGCTGCTGCCCGACGGATTGCCAAACCGCCCCTGGTTCCGGCACGCCATATATGCTCCCGGACAGTACACCGGTTATGCCGCGGTGGTAATTCCCGGTGTAAACGAAGCGATTGACAAGCATGATCTGCAATTGGCAAAGCAGCAGATTGACGCTCTGGCCGCAGCTCTGGAGCGTGCGACCCGCGTTCTGAATGGGGCACATTGAATTGCGCAAAGATTTTCATATGTCCATCCGTGTGGCATTTCCCGCTGCAAAGCCGTCAGCTCGGGAGTAAACTTAAGCTTCAGTTGAGGCATCCTAAGTTCTCGCACCGGTCTGGCTGAAGGCGACTTTTTATAGCAAGCGTTTCGACCTGCGTTGGGGACCCTCGTTATGGCAGTAATCAGGATCATCGATCTACCCGAAACTTCCAAATCGTTGATTGACGAACTTCGTGCACGGGGCTTTACCGTCTACACGGGGGCTGAAGCCCAGCCAGACTCTGCGGAGCTCCAGCTATCGGTGGAAGAGTGCTCCATAGAAGAGGCACTTGAAAAATGCTCGCAACCATCTGGCGAGCCGGTGGCAGTCTTCATGGCTCCCGGCGCAGTTGACGATTCCTGTCGGCCTATTGCCATGGTGCCCTTGCTCCCACAAGTCGATCAGGGTCGAGCTGCGCACCAGGATACTGTTTTAACTCCCGCTAATGGCGACTGCGAGCAGTACGCAGCTTCGATGATGACCAGCAAAGATTCCGAAGCGCCATCGGTTGAGGTCAGTGGGGGGTTGCAGGAAGCTTCCGCAGAGTTGTCGGTTATTGAGAGCTCGGCTCAGCAGGGTCAACCGCAGGAAACTGCGGTGTACGCCAGTGTGGAGGAAGTGCTGGAACCCGCTGCGCTCACCGCTTCAGAATCTGCGCTGAACGTCGAAGCACGTTTGTCCGATGAAACCGTTGCTCCCGGGCCGATCCCCGCGGTTCCCATTGAGCAGAGTGCACAGCTTATTAACGCCGAGCCAATGACGGTGGAATCAGTTTCCAGTTCACAGTCTGTGGCTGCGCTCAACGATGTCGCTGAAGCTGAGCAGCCAAAAGCTAATGAAATGCAGGCTGATGATGACGTAGGTGCCGCCCAGGCATCGGACTGGCCTATCTGGAATCCGTTGAGTGAACCGGTTTTTGCTGTTGAGGACGCGGGTGACGAGCAGGAAATGAATGTCGCAGGCGTTGCGTCTGCCAAATCCCGGTCGATGGTCGCTGCATGGAGCAGCCTGAAGCTGGATGAAAGGCTTTTTTGGAAAGCCGCTCCGGTTGCAGCCGCTCTGGCGCTGTTCATTCTGTTCGCCATGACAATGGTTCATCGCGTCTCACCGCTCCCGCCTTCTATCAGCCAATCGGAGGAACAGAACCAGCAGCCGCCACTGTCGCATGCCGGCAACCAGCACGATGCGCATCTGCAGAAGGTCTCAGCCGACTCCGCGATGGTGGGCGAGACGCTGGATGGCAGGCACCCAACTTCGCGGCCGCATTCTTCTGTTGTTCCGGCAGGCGTTAGCATGGCGTCGAAGCGCCAGCGCATCAATGCGGGCAATTCGACGTCGGCTAGAAATGACGATGGTTTCGTGGCCCGCGACACCATTGTGCGTTATCCGGGCAAAACAGCGGTTCAGGGAACTGCCAGGAAACCCGCTGAAAACGGCAAACGATCTGACATTAGGCGCTATTCCGACCTGCCCACCGCAGCCAGATAGCTTCTACCAATTCATCCGTTTCCGTAATTCAGTGACATGTGCAACATGGTGCCTGCCATGCCAGGAATATAGCGCCAGGCTCTTATCCAGTGGCACTACTCCTAATTCCGGGTGCCTGAAGGCGCGCTTCCACTCCTGATCTTTCATCACGCGCAAGAGGCGAACCCAGCGTTCATGCAGCGAATCGAGCAGTGAAAGCGATATCTCAACCGGAGTGACCTGCACATCATCCAGCTTGGCCCACCTGTCCTCCATGTATGGTTTGATCGTAGGCTCGTCTTCGGTAAGCGCGAGTTTGAATCGGATGTAGGCATTCATGTGGCTTTCCGGAACATGATGCGCCACTTGCCGCACCGTCCACCCGCCCTCGCGATAAGGAGTTTCCATCTGTTGAGATGTGAGGCCTTGTATGGCGGATCGTAGCTTCGCGGGAGTTTCTGCAATGTGATTGATCAATATGGCCCGCTCTTCCGGGCTGGGCGCGTTATGGAACTCGAATTTGCCGATTGGATAGCGGGCGTCGCTCATGGAATACCTCCGCCCACAGAGATGAATCAGATCAGTTATAAGCTGCAGAAAAGCTATCGCACCAGTGCCAGAACGCGAACTGGCCCAGCCGTGGCGGCCCGCAGTTTGGAAGGAGCGACCATCACCATGGAGCCGCTCGCAGGCACCTTTTCGAGATTGTTAAGGTTGTTGAGCAGGTACGCACTATGAGAAAGAGCATAAGTGTCGGGTTCTGAGTTCCGCATCATCTCAGCTTCCATTCCGATGCCGATCACATTACGCGCATGTAACAAAAACTTCATCGCGTCGCTGGAGAACGCCGCATTCGAAACATCACCCTGTACCCGAGCCAGGACCACGGACCCAAGCGGAATCTCACCGTAATTCTTCTCGTAACTGACAACGTCATTCATCGAAACCGGCGAACTCCCGTTCGCGTGAATTACCGCCAGCGGGGCCACAAGCCTTTCACCTGGAATTTGGTCAACACTCCATAGCTTTGGCGAATATGACGATGGAGCCACGATCTGTGTGGCTTTCCCAGGCTCTATCGGGCTTTTTCTAGAGGCGGCGGCTTGAACCTTGTTGTTCCCCGCCGAGGTGCTCGTCAAATCGATAACGCTACGGAAACCGGAGTTCGGCGGTATCTCCGAGCGACGATTAGCGAAAACCAGCAGGGCCAGCGCCAAAACGTAGCCGATAACAAATGTACGAATCTTCATCAAGCCAACTTGGATTGAATTATGCCCTCACCTGCGCGCCCGCCTGGTGCAACTTTCCTGTCTTTTCAGATGCCGGGGGCAGGTTGAGAGCTGCATTCATTCTCGACTGCCGAAGTTGTGGACAGCAAGGAACAACGGGACATGAACCTTCAGAATCACTGGGTTGACAGCCCTCTGCAAGGCAATTCTCGGCCAAATAAAAGCCCCGTCCTGGACAATCCCCGACATGAGGACGGGGCATGCAGAAGGGTGAAAATTGATAGTGGCGCGTGCCTGGCCTTGGGACGGCCCGTACTTTTTTGCGGGAACCATCTGCGCCTGACAGGCGAAAACTTCCCGGCTGGTGGGGTCGGCCAATACCTGTAACCAAAGCTTTTCAGTGAACAGGAGATGAATAATTGATCTCCGAATTCCACGCAACCGTCCTGGAGGTGTCCTCATCGAAGCTTCAGACTTGGGTGTGTGCCGTTGTTTGCTTGTTTGTTCCTCAGCCGTCCAGGTAAGCAGTCGATGTTCAGCAGGCATTTACGTCGAGTCCAATTTGGGCTCAGGAGAAAGTTCGGATGGGTCGACGCGGTCTTGGATTGTGTTTGCCTTCATTTTTTGTAATCGGACCGCCCCGCACCGGAAGCAGTTGGCTACACGAAGTCTTGCAATCGCACGCTGTTTTGCCCACAGTCTCCAAGGAAACACGTTTCTTCGATACTCACTTCGATCGTGGGTTCAAGTGGTACAGTTCGCATTTCCGCCGGCGGAAGGATGGGCAGCCAATTGGCGAAATTGCTCCCACCTACTTCGTTTCAGCCGACGCCCGGCAACGCATCTCCAATCTGCCCTCTCCCGCGCGCGTTATTTGTATCTTTCGAAATCCGGTTGAGCGCATTGTTTCTCTTTATCGCCTTAAGTCCGCTTATGGATTCATTCCTTGGAGCTTTGAAGAGGCGCTCATCAAAGATCCTGAACTGCTCGAGTCGAGCCGTTACTCGACCCATCTCCGGGCGTGGCAAAGGGCTTTGGGGCAGGAACGTGTCATGCCCGCTCTATTCGACGATCTTCAGCGGCGGCCGCAATCGTTTGTCGACGCCGTTGCGGACTTTGTTGGCATTGCCAGATTCAAGCTCTCAGAGTCTCAGGTCACACGCGTGCACGCTTCGGACGCCATGACGAAGCCCCGCAGCTATTTTCGTACTCATAGCGCCATGATGTTTGCGGATTGGTTAAAAGCACGCCGATTGAACGCGCTTGTGACGCTCTTTAAACACTCGCCTCTCTTAAAATATGTTCTCGGCGGCGGCCGCTCTTTCGACGAGCCCTCGCGTGATACCTGGCTGCAGCTTCACGAGTACTTCAGGCCCGAAGTGGAAGCCCTCGAAGTGCTTCTCGGACGCGATCTCTCATCGTGGAAAGAGTTAGACGAGTGTCAACTGTCCACCACGCACGGTTATGAGTCCGGGCACGATATGTTAGAGGCGGTAGTAGGTCGTACGGACGCCTCCCGCATCGTCTACTGAGGCATGTGCACCGTGTGGGAGTATTTGTATGTTGGCATTGTGAGTCCCCCGCCCATATCCCCGGCATCTAAGGGCAAAGACCAAAACCAAACCAGCAGATGGTAAGGAGCAGGTTTAAATGAGCAGAACTATTCCTGTTGCGTTCTTGATTCTGGTATGCGCCGGTACTGCCTGCGCTCAACTGGTGCCCAAAGGAAACGTGTTCGTGGGCTACTCCTATGCGCGCGCGGACGTGTTTCCCGGTCCGTCACCCGCCTTCGATGCCACCCGAACTGGAAGCTTGAATGGCTGGGAAGCCTCGCTAGAAGGCAAGGTGTTCCCCTTCGTGGGGATAGTTGCCGACTTCACCGGGCATTACGGTTCGCACGACTTCACCATCAATTGCGAGGCGATTCCAACTCCCCCGTGCGTGCCTGTCACCGGCAACGCGCACGCCAACATGCATAGTTATGTTTTTGGCCCGCGTCTTTCGTTCTCAATCGGACGGTTCACCCCTTTTGCGGAAGCGCTGTTCGGAGCCGCCCATATCAGCGAAAGCTCGCAAACCGCCGGATTATCGCAATCCGACACCTCGCTTGCCACCTCAATTGGAGGAGGCATCGACTACAAGCTCTTTGCCCCGGTCGCCTGGCGTTTTCAGGGCGATCTGCTGCAAACCCGCTTCTTTTCGAACACCCAGAACAACCTGAAACTTTCCACCGGAATCGTGCTGAGGTTCTAAGGAGAGCCGAGCATCAGTTCTCTGCGGCTTTTCTCCGCAACTTCGGCATTTTAAGATTTTGCACTGCCGGCCCGGATGTTCCAGGCCCGGAGTCGGCAGCTTGCTGCCTGGCTCCGTCCAGCCGGGCCGCTAATGAATCGAATTCCGGGCGCGGCCCGGTCCATTTCAGTTCGTCCACGTTCTCAAAAAGCGGAATATCTGTCCTGAGAGTTGCCAGTTTTCGGAACAGTAATGCCTGTTGCATTTCCCGACTCAGGGTCGCCGCCAGCGCACTTGCGTTCGCGGCATTCACGCGCCATTCACGACAATCTAGTGGAATTGACTCAAGATGAAGAAATTTCGCCAGCACCGCCGCCGATGATTTCGCACCCCAGCCGCTCAGGCCCGGATACCCGTCGGCCGAATCACCCACCAGGGCCAGGTAGTCCGGGATAGATTTCGGCATAACTCCATACTTTCCTGACACTCCCGCTTCGTCCAGCGTGACGCGGGTGCGCCGGTTCAACTGCACCACTCGCGTTCCGCTCACACACTGGGCCAGGTCTTTATCCGGTGTGCAGATGACTACCTGCTCTACTCGAGGATCGCGAGCAGCTGCCGCTGCCCCGGCGGCCAGCGCATCATCAGCCTCAAAATCCACCATCGGCCACACCACCATACCTGCTGCCGAGAGCGTCTCTTCCAGTAAAGGAAACTGCGCCAGAAGATCAGGTTCAACCCCGGCGCTGGTCTTGTATTCCGGCCACAAGTCATTGCGAAAAGACTCGATCACATGATCGGTCGCCACCGCGATATGAGTTGCGCCTGCTTGCATCATGCCCAGCACCGAGCGAAGCACTCCCCGGACCGCGCCTACCTCGTGCCCGTCGCGATCTTTCGCTGATGGCAACGCGTAGTAATGGCGGAATAATTCATAAGTGCCATCAACCAGATAGACGATCAGATGGAATCACTCCCATGGGCTTGCAGTGTCAGCACCAATTCCCGCGACTAGAATTCTAGGCCAAGTTGATGAGCGAATGTTATTCTGCGATTCCTATGAAACGGCTTCAAATCGTTCTGCAACTGACTCTTTTGTGCACTTTTGTGACGGCGCAAACGCCGTTCCTCTCAAAGCAGGAGTGGGTTGCGCTGCGAGAAGAGTCCAATGGAGCCGCCCCTTACGAAAATCTCCGCTATCTCACAACCCTTCATCGCGTGCCCGCCACCATGCAGTTCGACCAGGCGGCCAGGTTTATCGAGCAGCGCGCGCGTGAGTATGGCATTCAAAACGTGACCAGCGAAGAGTTCCCGGCCGATGGCAAAACCCGGTACGGGCTGATGCGCGCTTATCTGGGATGGACAGTGGAAGCTGGCAGCCTGTGGGAAGTGCGGCCGCAGCACGCGCTGATCGCCGACTGGGCAACCGACCCGATTCGACTGGCCGATTACAGTCACTCCGCAGAGGTTGAAACCGCGCTGGTCGATGTCGGTGATGGCGCGAGCGAATCTGATTACGCCGGCAAAGACGTGCGCGGGAAGATTGTCCTGGCGGATGGTGTTCTTTCTCGAGTGCAGGAAATTGCGGTCGTAAAGCACGGCGCAGCCGGGATCGTAAGCGACATGCCAAATCAAACCACGGCGTGGTCGGGTGTCGACCATAGATTGATACGCTGGGGCCATCTCGAAGCGCGTATCGATTCCGGATTTGCCTTCATGGTCTCGCGGGATGGTGCGGAGGCGCTGAGATCGCGCCTGCACGCGGGAGAGCAGATCATTCTGAGCGCTCGGGTTAAGGCTGAAGTCGGTCCCGGCCATTGGACGGTGATCAGCGGCATCATCCCGGGCACGGACCCAAGCGCAGGCGAGGTTGTGTTCTCGTGTCATCTGGATCACGAGCGACCGGGCGCCAATGATAACGGCAGTGGCTGCGTGACCATACTTGAGAGTGCCAGAGTGCTTTCGCGACTCATTGCCGGAAACGCGCTTGCTCGGCCAAAGCGGACACTGCGCTTCGTTTGGGGGCCAGAGATAGAAGGCACTATGGCCTATCTTGATCGTCATCCGGAAATTCGCAGTCAGCTTCGTGCAAACGTCCACATGGACATGGTGGGCGGTGACCCATTTAAAAATAAATCTGTGTTTCATGTAACTGAGACGCCGTGGTCGCTGCCCAGCTTTGTTACAGATGTGGGTGCAAGCCTTATGGAAATCATTCGCTCGGGGGCGGCTGATTATGCAGAGAGTGGCGCCCACCCCGAGGCCGCCGTTCTTGAGAACCGTGCGGGAGATCTGGGGAGCAGAAACGAATTCTGGGCCGATCTCACCCCATACTCAGCCGGCAGCGATCACGAAGAATACGACTCATCCACCATCGCTGTTCCGTCGCTGTATCTGCGGGATTGGCCGGATATTTACATCCATACCGACCACGACTCGCTGGCCCAGATCGATGCAACCAAACTTCGGCGAGTAGCACTGCTGGGCGCAGCCTCGGGATACGTATACGCTGCCATGGACCAGGCTCGGGCGAATGATGCGCTGCCCTTCGTTCGGGCGGCTTGTCAAAAGCGTTTGGCGGATGCCTCGCAACGGGCGCTGCAATTGTCTCAAGGCGAAAAGAAGGATTCGGAGTCGCGGTATGAAGCTGAAAACTTTCTTCAGCAGTCCTTAATGCGAGAGCTCGGCGTGTTGCGCTCGTTGGCAGCATTCGCTGGAGCAGGATTTTCCATTCAGGCAGAAGATGGTGTTCTCAGGCAGCAGGTCGCGACCTACGCGGGGCCAGTCCAGCAGTCACCCAAGCATAAAGGGGCCACTGAGAAAGTACCCAGCCCACCCTGGGCGGCGGATCCAAACGCAGGAAAGATCCCGCAGCGCATTGGCGACTTCGGCCCACTTACTTATCAGAACGACAATGTGCTGCTCGCGCGCCTGGGCCCGGAACGCTATTCCCAGATCAAATTGCTGAACTCCTCGGCAACCCGCCTGTTAAATGCGCAGGACCAGGGCGAGTTCTATGCCTATGAGATTGTTAACTTCGTTAATGGGCAACGCAAGGTGGGAGAAATCAGAGATGCGGTGTCGGCGGAATACGGGCCGATTTCGGTAGAGTTGGTGGCAGATTATCTGCAGGCCTGCGTTGAGGCTGATGTGATGAAGTGGAAATAAAAAGCGCTGCCGGGTTACGGCAGCGCTTCAAGGGGATGCCCTCTTAGAACGAGCCCTCTTACAACGAGCGCTCTTAGAACGAGTAGATCAGGTCAAACTGCAAACAGTTGAGGTAAGGTTCCACGGCGCCCGTGGTCAACCCGCCGACCTTGGCAGCATTTTCCAGCCCGGTGTTCAGGGTGCGACCATGCCACCAGGTGAAGCCTGCGGTGGTGTTGTTTCTAATCCTCCAGTTAAAGTAAAAACGGTGCTGCAGGATGTTGGTTGGCGCGCGCTGATCGCTCTCATCGAATGAAGCGATTACCGAGTCTTGTGCCTGCCGCAGGAAGGCATAGCCGAATTGGATATCGTTCCTGTTCTTAAGCTGTCCAAGGCTGACATCAACCAGGTAGGCTTTGTTCTGGCTGCCCAGGCTGGTGATAACTTTGCCTTTAGAGTCCAGTGGATGATCTTCGGCGTCCAGGTTCTGCTCATACTCAGCAATCACATTGAATGGAAGCCGCGCGATGCCGGTCTTCACCACGTTGTTCAGGATGAAGTCGGCATAATTGAACCCGGAGAAGAAGTGGGCATGGCCGCTTGAATCGATGAAAGTCGCGTTAGTCATGCCATTCGGCGCGAACGGGCAAGGCGGCACGTTGGGGCTGGGTATTCCAGTCGCCGCAGCGCAACCCGGACCTTCCCCGGGCACGTTAAATGGGCCGCTGGGAACTGTGCCCTGCAATCCTGTGGTGGTGGCTTGCACGGCAAACGCACTCGCCTGCAGGATGCTGTCAGGACGGTTCCACTTTAAGCTCAGGAATGATGGCGTTGCGGTCCACGGGCCGAACACCAACTTGGCCGAAACCTGCCCGCCAATCGCATAAGAGTCTTGCCGGGCATTCGCGGTGCTGCCGGAGTTTGACTCGTTGTATAGCAACTGCATCGCCTGTACCGTGAAGTTCTTGACCAGCGGCATCTTCAGGTCCCAGGAAAGCTTTTCGCTGAAACCTTCCGGGTTCAAGTCCGGGTCAAACGTGACCGAGGTCTTGTTCCAGGTGGGAGAAAACTTTCCGGCCGTAAGGCTGATCCACTTGTGTGCGATCGGGTTGTAGGTAATGAAACCGCGGTCCAGCCCGATCGTCTTCTTGTCGAAGAAATTGGTCAGAGTTTCATTGGTGGTGGTTGGATCGCCCAGCGAACCGGTTGCCAGATAGATACCGCCGGTGAAGTCCTCGCTCAGCTTGCCGTCAAATCCGAAGCGAACACGGATACGGCCGCGGTTACGATCAGGGAAATTGGGGAAATCCTGGAAAAAGCTTTCACCACGTACACGGACATCGCCGTTAAACCGGAACCGCCCCATCAGCCCTTCAATGGCTGAAACCCGCTTTTGCTCATCCTGAGCGCTAAGCGCGGAGTTTGTGAGGGTGGTTTTTACATCCGCCATGTCATCGCTGAGCTTGGAGACGCTGTTCTTTTGCTCACTCCATGCTGATTCCACAGACGATGCCTTTGCCTGGGCGTCGGCCGCAGTGGTCTGGGTCTGCTGTAATTGCTGCTGTGCCTGCTGGGCCTGTTGCTGGGCCGCCTGCAGGGCTGCGTCACGGGATTGCATTTCCCGGCGTAACTGTTCAATCTGTTGCTGTTGCGCAGCAAGCGCATCTTTCAGAGCTTGCACGTCCGCGGCGGTGACTGTGGTGCGGGCAACTGGCCTGTTTGATTTCGGCTTAGCCGCAGTCTGCGCCACCAGCGTCGAAGCTATAAGCGGAACTACGCACCACTTGAGAGCAAACTTCATAGTTCTCCTTTTGCCTCCGCCAAATCGGTCGGAGAGAGTCAATTTATTTCTGCTAATTTCTTTTGGCTGTTTGATTGCCGCCTTCAGAAGGGAAAAGGTTGAACTTGTCCGCAGAAATCCCGCCGAGAGGCGCACGTTGGAATCAAAACCAGCCTTCACTGGGTATTCTGGTTTTATTCGCGCCGTGTTACGAAGCCGTTACAAAGCGATTAATTTATGGTGAACGCCCGCGTAACTGGCCAAAACGACCTGATTAGGCTAGAGTTCAACGCCATGTATCCTGGCACACTCAGGCACAAGTCGCTGCTTCCGCTTACCGGCATTCTTTCCTGTATTCTGGGGTTTCTGAGTACTCTAGCGGGACAAACCGTGGTCACCAGCTCCGCATTCGGCAAGATGCCGGATGGCTCTAGCGTAGAGGTTTACACCCTCAAAAGCTCCCAGGTCGAAGCTCGCATCATGACGTATGGGGCCACTCTAATATCCTTGAAGGCCCCTGACCGGTCCGGTAAGTGGGATGACCTGGTGCTCGGATTCGACACTCTCGAGGGCTACTTAGCTAATAACAACAGTAAAGGGCCGGCCTTCTTCGGCCCAATTGTTGGGCGATATGCGAATCGCATTGCTCATGCGACCTTCTCAATCGACGGCAAGGCATATTCTTTAACCCGCAACAATGGAGACAACTCCATTCACGGCGGCCCTCACGGTTTCCACAATCAGCTTTGGAAAGCCCAGCCGCTGGCTGCGGGCGTCGAGCTTACTTATTTAAGTAAAGACGGTGAAGAGGGCTATCCGGGAAACCTGGCTGTCAAGGTTCGATATACGTTGGCAGATGGGAGTCTGAAAATTGAGTATTCAGCCACCACCGATAAGCCGACAGTGATAAATCTCACTAACCATTCCTACTTCAACCTTCGCGGCCAGGGCAATGGAAATATACTGGACCACCAACTGAGGCTCGATGCGTCACGGTTTACGCCGGTTGACGCTAACCTGATTCCAACAGGCGAACTACGGGCTGTGGCGGGCACTCCACTCGATTTTCGCAAGAGTACAAGCATAGGAGAGCGCATCAATTCCGATTACGAGCAGATGCGCCTGGGAAATGGATACGACCACAATTTCGTGCTGGACAGCAAAGCCGGAGACCTGGCCGAAGCGGCCCGCGTCGACGAGCCGAGCTCTGGTCGAGAGCTTACGGTGTTTACCACGGAACCAGGCGTGCAGTTTTATACGGCCAATTTTCTGGACGGATCGATCGAGGGTAAAAGTGGCATCAAGTACCAGCGGCGGACGGCTTTCTGTCTGGAAACGCAACACTTTCCGGACTCACCGAATCAGCCTGCTTTTCCGAGCACCAAACTCGTGCCGGGACAGGAGTTCCACTCGGTTACGGTGTTCAGATTGTCGACCAGAGCGCGCCCTTAGGCGGTTGCAGCTTCCTGCGTAGAGTAGACGTTGCAGGGAACGGTCAGTTCCACGACAGTGCCTGGGTTAGCATTCGTGACCCGCAATTCGCCGCCAAACTCTTTGGCGCGTTGCGTCATTCCGCCGATTCCAATACCTATGCTGCCTGGATGGAGCTCGGAAACATGTTCGCCCACCCCACAACCGTCGTCGTGGACGGTCACCGTGAGGAGGCTATCTTTAACGGTGATCGCGACCATGGCATTGCGGGCTCCGGAGTGCCGGAAAACATTTGTGAGAGCCTCCTGGATGATGCGGAACACGGCCATCTCAAGCTCCGGAGAGTAGCGCTGCAGCTCAGGAGGATCCACGGTGAGTCCGATCTGAATACCGCTGCGTTTCGCAAGACCTTCTACATACCAGGTGATGGCGGAAAGCAACCCTACATCATCCAGCAGCAAGGGGTGCAGCAGATGAGAGATGCTGCGAACCTGCTGGATCGCGCGATCTACCAGATCTCTCGATTCCATCACCGAGGTGCGGTGGGGCGAACGCGTATTCTTCGCGATAACCCCTTCCAGAACCATCTTGGCTGCGACCAGCTCCTGTCCCAGGCCATCGTGAATCTCGCGCGCAATGCGGCGGCGTTCTTCATCCTGCATCGTCATCAGGCGACCGGAGAGGCGACGCAACTGTGAGGTGCGCTCCTCCACCATGCGTTCCAGTTCGGTCGCACTGTCGCGAATTGAGTGTTCCAGCAGTTTGCTGTCGTGAATATCCGAGCAGGTGCCATACCAGCGGGCCACATCTCCCGCGTGGTCGCGGATGGGCAGGGCCCGCGCTCGAAACCAGCGGTAATCTCCGTTCTTCGAACGCAGCCGGTATTCACACTCGTAGTTCTCGCCCTTTTCGATCGAACGGGACCATTGCGCAACGCTGCGTTCCAGATCGTCAGGATGTACGTACTCCAGAATATTGGCGCCTGAGCTCGCTCCGTTTTGCGCGCCGGTGTATTCGTGAAAACGTCCGCTGATGTAATCGCTGTGTCCGTCCGGCTTGCTGCTGAAAATGATGTCAGGAGCGGTTTTGAAGATAGCATCCAGCTCCTGGTTCTTGCGCGCGAGCTGTGCGTTCAAAAGTTCGAGCGCCTCGGTCCTGCGCTCGATTTCTGCGGTTCTTTCCGCGACCCGAAGCTCGAGGTCCCGGTTCAGAGCCTGCAGTTCCTGGTTCTTACGGAAAAGCTCGGCGAAAACACTTACCTTAGCGCGCAACAGCTCGGGGACAACCGGCACCGAGATGTAGTCCACCGCACCCCGCTGATATCCTTTCAGCCGGTCGAGGTCGGTGAGGTGTACCGCGGAGATGAAGATGATTGCTGTGCGCTGGTAACGCGGGTGCTGGCGGATCATTTCCGCCAATTCGAAGCCGTCAATGTCAGGCATGCTGACGTCCATCAGCACGACCGCTACGTCGTTCTTGAGAAGTTGCTCCAGCGCATCCCGCGCGGACGTGGCTTTGAGCAGGTTTTCGCCTAGTTCAGCCAGAATAACTTCATAGCTGAGCAGCTTGCCGGGCTGGTCATCTACCATCAGGATGTTTACTTTATGCTCTGATGCCATGACCCTTCTTTCTGGGTGTCACTCGGCCCATTTAGCGGTGTAGCCACATCCTCAACGCCGACAGCAACTGCTCCGTGTTCACTGGCTTGGCCAGATACTCTGATGCGCCCGCTTCCAGACACTTTTCGCGGTCGCCCTTCATTGCCTTTGCAGTCAATGCTACGATCGGCAAACGCCGGAATGCCGGATTTTGCCGGATCACCTGCATGGTCTCGTAGCCGTCCATCTCCGGCATCATGATGTCCATCAGCACGATCGCGACATCGGGGGTTGATTCCAGTGTCGAAATCGCCTCCCGGCCGGTTCCGGCGGTAAGTACGGTCATTCCTCGCCGCTCGAGCACGCTGCTCAGCGCAAAGATGTTGCGAACGTCATCATCGACCACCAGAACCTTGCGTTTGATCAGCGCTTCGTCCGAACGATGCAGCCGGTCGAGCATGGTCTGCTTCTCTACCGGCAGATCGCTGATCACGCGATGCAGGAACAATGAGGTTTCATCCAGCAGACGCTCCGGCGATTCCACTCCCTTTACCACCACGCTGCGGGCCAGCGTATGCAGCTGAGCATCTTCTTCGGGAGAGAGTTCCTTACCGGTAAAGACCACCACCGGCAGATCGGCAAGCGCCGGTGTATCACGCAGGCGTTCCAGCACTTCAAAGCCGGTCATGTCAGGAAGGCGCAAGTCAAGCACCGCGCAATCAAGCGGCTCGGCCTGAATCTTTTCCAGTGCCTCCGCGCCAGTTGCCGCAACCTGGATGTCGATGTCATCGTTACCCAGCAACTCGCGAATACTGAACTGCTCGGCTGGATTGTCCTCGACCACCAACAGTCGTTTCCTGCGTGGCGTCGCATACTCTTTAATGCGCGAGAGCGCCGCGTCCAGTCCGGCCGGAGTGGTGGGTTTGGTGACAAAGGCAAATGCGCCGCGAGCCAGCCCGTGCTGGCGGTCTTCGTCGAGCGTCAGCATCTGCACCGGAATGTGGCGGGTAGCCGGGTCCTGTTTCAGGTGATTCAACACCGTCCAGCCCAGCATGTCGGGAAGGAATACATCCAGCGAAACTGCTGTCGGATGGTATTCCTTGGCGAGCGCCAAGGCGTCGGTTCCGCGATGAGCGATCAGTACCTTGAAGCCCTTATCGCGAGACAGGTCGCGCAAAACCCGCGCATAGTGAGGATCGTCTTCTACGATCAGAAGGATAGCGTCCTCCGGCCTGAGGTTCTGGCGATCATCTTCCACCTGCTCGATCGGGTGCTCGGATACCACCACCGCGGAAAGCTGAAGCGGCACAGACGACATCCTGTCTGCCGGTCTGGCAGGGGTGGCCGAAGGCCCCACATAGGTCTGGGGCAGATAGAGAGTGAACGTGCTGCCCGTGCCGGGCGCACTACGCAGCTGAATTTCGCCACCCAGCAGGCTGGCCAATTCACGGCTGATAGCAAGTCCCAGTCCGGTACCGCCGTATTTACGGCTGGTCCCGGCATCTGCCTGCTGGAAAGCTTCAAAGATGATGCGCTGCTTGTCGGCCGGAATACCGATGCCTGTATCGGAGACCTCAAACGCAATTACCGACGCAGCATTGCTGAGAACCGGATGGTCAGAGGTCCAGCCAGTCTCGGCAACCGAAACCGACAGTTTCACACCGCCATGGTCTGTGAACTTGAATGCATTCGACAGCAGGTTTTTGAGCACCTGCTGCAAGCGCTTCGAGTCTGTGACCAGCGTCCGCGCGAGATTCGGATTGGTCTGCACTTCAAATGACAACTTGCGGTTGTCGGCTTCGTGCCGGAATGGCCGCGACACCATTTCCAGCAGCGAATTGAACGCCAATTCTTCCGCTTCGACCGACACCGTGCCCGATTCAATCTTGGAAAGATCGAGAATATCGCTGATCAGGTTCAGCAGGTCGGTGCCAGCGCCGTGAATGGTGCGTGCAAATTCCACCTGCTTCGGAGTCAGATTGCCCTCAGGATTTTCGCCCAGCTGTTGTCCCAAAACCAGAATACTGTTGAGCGGCGTGCGCAGCTCGTGCGACATGTTGGCCAGGAATTCCGATTTGTACTTGGAGGTAAGAGCAAGTTCTTTGGCTTTTTCCTCAAGCGCGCGCCGCGCCTGCTCGATCTCCTGGTTCTTGCGTTCGACTTCGACGTTCTGTTCAGCCAACTGCTGCGCCTTTTGCGCCAGCTGTTCGTTGGTCTGCTGCAGCTCTTTCTGTTGAGTTTGCAGTTCCGCTGCCAGCTGCTGCGATTGTTTGAGCAGGCCTTCAGTCTGCATGGTGGCTTCAATGCTGTTCAGCACGATCCCGATACTGGCCGTAAGCTGCTCGAGAAATGCCAGATGCGAGGCGGTGAAAGAGTTCAATGAGGCCAGTTCAATCACCGCTTTGACGCGGTCCTCGAACAGCACCGGCAGCACGATTACGTTCTGGGGAATGGCCTCGAACAGGCCGGATCGGATGGCGATCGTTTGAGGAGGCAGGTCGGTGATCAGCATGCGCTGCTTTTCCGCCGCGCACTGCCCGATCAATCCTTCGCCGATTTGCAGCCGATGCAGATGATTGTCGTGTCCACCGGAGGCGAAGGTGGAGAGCATGACCAGCCCTGCCCCTTCGTCGCTTTCCATCTGGTAAATCAAGCCCTGCTGCGCATTCACCAGGGGCGCCAGTTCGGACAGTAGCATCCGCCCGACCGTCCCCAGGTCACGCTGGCCTTGCAGCATGGATGTAAACCGGGCGAGGTTAGTCTTTAGCCAGTCCTGCTCGGTGTTGCGCTCCGTCGTCAGACGGAGGTTATTGATCATGGTATTGATGTTGTCTTTGAGTTCGGCAACTTCGCCGCTCGCTTCCACCTGAATGGAGCGCGTCAGGTCGCCCTTGGTAACCGCGGTTGCGACTTCAGCGATGGCGCGGACCTGGTTGGTCAGGTTATCTGCCAGCAGGTTCACGTTGCCGACCAGATCTTTCCAGGTTCCGGCAGCGCCCGGCACGTTGGCTTGACCACCCAGACGGCCTTCTACGCCGACTTCGCGCGCAACCGTCGTCACCTGGTCTGCAAAAGTTGCCAGCGTGTCGGTCATGTTGTTGATGGTTTCAGCCAGCGCAGCCACTTCGCCCTTGGCGTTCACGGTCAGCTTTTGGGTGAGCACACCGTTAGCTACCGCGGTTACCACCTTCACAATGCCGCGCACCTGCTCGGTGAGGTTCGCGGCCATGACGTTGACGTTATCGGTAAGATCTTTCCACGTTCCGGCGACTCCCGGCACCTGCGCCTGGCCGCCGAGTTTACCTTCGGTGCCTACTTCACGGGCTACACGCGTGACTTCCGCGGCGAACGCGTTGAGCTGGTCCACCATGGTGTTGATGGTGTTCTTCAGCTCCAGAATTTCGCCTTTCACGTCCACCGTAATTTTGCGCGATAAGTCGCCGCGCGCCACAGCGGTGGTTACTTCGGCGATGTTTCGCACCTGGCCGGTAAGGTTTCCGGCCATGGCATTTACCGAATCGGTGAGATCTTTCCAGGTGCCAGCGACTCCTGGCACGTTCGCCTGACCTCCCAGCCGGCCTTCTGATCCGACTTCGCGGGCTACGCGGGTTACTTCGGCAGCGAATGAGCGCAACTGCTCGACCATGGTATTCAGCGTTTCTTTCAGCTGCAGAATTTCGCCGCGCACGTCCACCGTAATCTTCTTGGAAAGGTCGCCGTTAGCGATTGCGGTCGCGACCTCCGCGATGTTTCGCACCTGGCCAGTCAGGTTGCTGGCCATAAAGTTCACGTTGTCAGTAAGGTCTTTCCAGGTACCTGCGACACCCGGCACTTCGGCCTGACCGCCCAGCTTACCGTCGGTACCGACTTCGCGGGCCACACGGGTTACTTCGCCGGCGAACGCGTTGAGCTGATCGACCATGGTGTTGATGGTGTTCTTCAGCTCGAGAATTTCGCCTTTCACGTCCACCGTGATTTTGCGGGACAAGTCTCCGCGAGCCACAGCGGTGGTCACTTCGGCGATGTTTCTCACCTGCGCCGTCAAGTTGCCGGCCATAAAGTTAACGTTATCCGTAAGGTCTTTCCAGGTTCCGGCGACGCCCGGTACGTTTGCTTGACCACCCAGTCGTCCTTCTGAGCCGACTTCGCGGGCCACACGCGTGACTTCACCGGCGAACGCGTTCAGCTGGTCCACCATGGTATTGATGGTTTCTTTGAGCAACAGAATTTCGCCGCTCACGTTGACCGTAATTTTCTTTGACAAGTCGCCGTTCGCAATAGCGGTGGATACTTCGGCGATGTTTCGGACTTGGCCAGTCAGGTTGCTGGCCATGGAGTTCACCGAATCGGTCAGATCCTTCCAGGTACCGCCGACGCCGGGGACGATCGCCTGCCCGCCAAGTTTTCCGTCAGTTCCCACTTCGCGGGCCACGCGTGTTACTTCGGATGCGAACGAGCGCAGCTGGTCCACCATGGTATTAATGGTGTCTTTGAGTTCGAGAATTTCCCCCTTCACGTCCACCGTGATCTTGCGCGACAAGTCGCCGCGAGCCACGGCGGTTGCCACTTCCGCGATGTTCCGGACCTGCGCGGTGAGGTTGCCGGCCATGAAATTCACGTTATCGGTAAGATCTTTCCAGGTTCCGGCGACTCCCGGTACCTGCGCCTGGCCGCCCAGCTTTCCTTCCGTTCCCACTTCGCGAGCAACACGGGTTACTTCGCCGGCGAACGCGTTGAGCTGGTCGACCATGGTGTTGATGGTGTTCTTCAGCTCAAGAATTTCGCCTTTCACATCGACCGTGATCTTGCGGGACAAGTCTCCGCGCGCGACCGCGGTCGTGACTTCCGCAATATTTCGGACCTGGGCCGTGAGGTTGCCGGCCATGGAGTTGACGGAATCGGTTAAGTCCTTCCAGGTTCCGGCCACTCCAGGCACGTTTGCCTGACCGCCCAGGCGGCCTTCGGTTCCGACTTCGCGCGCCACGCGCGTAACTTCACCGGCGAACCGGTTCAGTTGGTCCACCATGGTGTTCAGCGTTTCTTTGAGCTGCAGAATTTCGCCACGCACGTCCACCGTGATCTTGCGCGATAAGTCGCCGTTTGCGATTGCAGTCGCGACTTCGGCGATGTTTCGCACCTGACCGGTCAGGTTACTGGCCATGAAGTTCACGTTGTCGGTGAGATCTTTCCAGGTTCCGGCGACACCGGGCACGCTGGCCTGCCCGCCCAATTTTCCTTCCGTACCCACTTCGCGGGCCACGCGCGTCACTTCGCCGGCGAATGCGTTGAGCTGGTCCACCATGGTGTTGATGGTGTCCTTCAGTTCGAGAATTTCGCCCTTTACGTCCACTGTGATCTTGCGGGACAAGTCGCCGCGCGCCACGGCGGTGGTGACTTCAGCGATGTTTCGAACCTGTGCCGTGAGGTTGCCGGCCATTGCGTTCACGGAATCGGTTAAATCTTTCCAGGTTCCAGCGACGCCCGGCACCACCGCCTGCCCGCCGAGCTTTCCGTCGGTCCCCACTTCGCGTGCCACGCGAGTCACTTCGGAAGCGAACGAGCGCAGCTGGTCGACCATAGTATTGATGGCTTCTTTCAGCTGCAGAATTTCTCCGCGCACGTCCACCGTGATTTTGCGCGACAAGTCGCCGCTGGCCACCGCGGTCGCGACTTCCGCAATGTTTCTCACCTGGCCAGTGAGGTTGCTGGCCATCGAGTTGACGGAATCTGTCAGGTCCTTCCACGTGCCGGCGACGCCCGGTACCAGGGCTTGTCCGCCGAGTTTGCCGTCGGTTCCGACTTCGCGCGCCACGCGCGTCACTTCCGAAGTGAAAACGCTCAACTGCTGAATCATGGTGTTGACGATATTCGCTGAACGTAAAAATTCGCCCTCAAGCGGCCGGCCGTCAACGTCCAGGCGCACGGTCTGGGTCAGGTTTCCTTGCGCGACCGCGGCGATCGCGCGGGTTACTTCCGTGGTAGGACGCAAAAGGTCTTCCACCAGCGTATTGATGGAGACTTCCATCTCGCCCCACGCGCCGCGTGACTCATGGAATCGCGCTCTTTCTCGGGTGCGCCCCTGTTTCCCGACCACTTTTCCGACCCGCTTCAACTCCTGCGCCATCTGCTGATTTGCGGCCACAATTTCATTAAAGGTGTCCGCAATCTTGCCTGCCATTCCGATCCACGTACCCGGTAACCGCACGGAAAAATCTCCATCCCGCATGGTCTGCAGCCCGGAAAGAAGCACCGCGAGATCAGCCTGATCGCTGATCGCCGGCTGCCCGTTACCGTTGGTTTTCGGCAAATCGCCGTTTGTTTCGACAGTCCCGGCAACGCTTCGGGCGACTCTCTTCATATTCTTTCTCCGTTTGATCGAAGGGACTGAAAGCATCCAGCTCGAATGAGGTAGAACCCGGCGGAATAAAGGACGGGATAGGACGTAAGATGAAATCGCGAATTAGGCGAAAGCGGCATCTCTGAAATGAGCCAGGCACCACCCGCCGCAATCAAACAGCAACATGGGACAGAGTGGAATGGAGCACAATATTCAGGGGAGCCCCATACAAGGAATAGTTAACACGAACCATACCGGGCTGACTCTACAGTATTTACTGTAGGCGCTTGGCAGAAATGGCCGTCCGCCCGCAGCCAGGCTGTTGTCTCCCGCGCATTGCTAACTTTATATAGCTATACTTTTCGCTGTTTTGCCGAGCGCTTCTGTGCCGGATTCTCTTCATTTCACTCCCGATCAGCTGATCGCGTTGCTGATAGCAGTCAGCTTCTCTGCCGGGCTTAACGTTTACGCGACAATGGCTACTCTGGGCCTGCTCGCTCACTTCCATGTGCTGTGGTTACCTCCCGCTCTGCATCTTCTTTCCAGTTGGTGGATCATTGCCGCGAGCCTCGTCCTGTTCGCGATCGAATTCTTTGCGGACAAGGTGCCCCTCTTCGACCTGATCTGGAATGCGCTTCACACTTTCATCCGGGTGCCGCTGGCCGCACTCGTCGCCTACGGAGCCAGTTCCCAGCTTTCGCCCGGTAAACAATTGGCCGTCACGCTTCTGGGTGGGGCAATTGCTTTCGCGGCGCACGGCGGCAAACTCGCCATCCGAGGTGCGGTCACACCCTCGCCGGAGCCGATCTCAAACATCGGCTTGAGCCTTACCGAAGACGCGGGCGCTGTCTTCCTCACCTGGTTTGCGACCAGACATCCCTATCTTGCCGCCGGCATTGTATGCGCTCTCCTGTTCTTGCTGATGTTCGCCGTTCGCTGGGTCGTCCGATCGGTGCGACGCTTGTTTCGAAGCTCCGATTTCACCAACAAAGCCGTCTCGCACTGCTCGCGGTGAAAGCACCTGCAACACGGTTGACGACACAGTAAAATACTCCGCTTATTCGACAGGAGCAGCAGGATCGGTTTACTCACCGCGCATCGAACATGACTACCGAAGAGATTCGACTTCTAGAATCTGCATCGCGCAAAAAGCATTGGAAGCGATGGGGACCCTACCTGAGCGAACGGGCCTGGGGCACGGTGCGCGAAGACTACAGTCCTTACGGCACCGCCTGGGATTTTTTTCCCCACGATCATGCTCGCTCTCGCGCCTATCGCTGGAATGAAGATGGGCTGGCAGGAATCAGCGACCGCCGCCAAATTATTTGCTTCGCCCTCGCACTGTGGAACGAAAGAGACCCGATTCTGAAAGAGCGACTTTTTGGACTGAATGGCGAGGAAGGAAATCATGGCGAGGACGTGAAGGAATATTACTTCTACCTCGACTCCACTCCCACTCACTCCTACATGAAATTTCTGTACAAATATCCGCAGGCAGAGTTTCCTTACGCCCGGCTGGTCCAGGAAAACCGCAACCGTGGCAGGAGCCAGCCCGAGTTCGAACTGCTGGATACCGGGATCTTCGAGCAAGACCGCTACTTTGATGTCATGGTCGAGTACGCCAAGGCTGACGTCGAAGATATTCTCATCCGCATTTCCATCGTCAACCGCGGTCCCGATCCCGCCAGTCTTCGATTGCTTCCTACTATCTGGTTCCGTAACACCTGGTCCTGGGGCGCTCCCGGACGCCGTCCGAATCTGCATCAGGTCGGCGCAGCTCCCGATCCTGTGATCGAACTCAACATCGATCAGCCGGGCAATCGCTGGCTGCATTGTGAGGGTTCGCCGGAGCTTCTCTTTACAGAAAATGTAACCAACTACGCCCGCCTTTTCGGAGTCGGGAACCCGACGCCGCACGTGAAGGATGGAATCAATGACTTCATCGTGAACGGCATGCGCGAAGCCGTGAATCCCGAACATTCCGGTACCAAGGCGGCAGCCCACTACAAGCTCACGATCGCTGCAGATGAAACCGCGGTGGTGCGCTTGCGCCTGACGGACACTCTTTTAACTGGCAGCACTTTCGGCGATTTCGATCAGATCTTCGAATTTCGCCAGCATGAGGCCGATGACTTCTACGCCAAAATCATCCCCCAACATCTATCGCCCGACGCTCGCAATGTCATGCGCCAGAGCTTCGCCGGAATGCTGTGGTCAAAACAGTTCTATTACTACGTAGTGAAAGAGTGGCTGGACGGCGATCCGAAAAATCCGGCTCCGCCGTCCGAGCGTCGCAACGGCCGCAATCATGAGTGGACCCACCTCTATAACTCCGATGTGATCTCCATGCCCGATAAATGGGAGTATCCCTGGTACGCGGCCTGGGACCTGGCGTTCCACTGCATTCCTCTCGCGCTGGTCGACCCCGACTTCGCTAAAGAGCAACTCGTCCTCATGCTGCGTGAATGGTACATGCACCCGAACGGACAGATTCCCGCTTATGAATGGAAGTTCAGTGATGTCAACCCGCCGGTGCATGCCTGGGCCGCCTGGCGCGTCTACAAAATTGACAAGAAGCGCAAAGGGAAAGGTGATCGCACGTTTCTGGAGCGGGTTTTTCTCAAGCTGATGCTGAACTTTACATGGTGGGTCAACCGAAAAGATGCGGATGGCATGAACATCTTCCAGGGCGGTTTTCTCGGGCTCGACAACATCGGGGTATTCGATCGCAGCTCGCCGCTGCCAACCGGCGGGTATATCGAACAGTCCGACGGGACCAGTTGGATGGCCATGTACACCCTCAATATGCTGGCCATTGCTCTTGAACTCGCGGTCGAAGAGCCTTCCTACGAAGACATCGCCAGCAAATTCTGGGAGCACTTTATTTATATTGCGCACGCCATGTGCAATCGCGGCAATGATGGCGTTTCCCTTTGGCATGAAGGGGACGGTTTCTTCTACGACGTTCTCCGCTTGCCTGACAGCCGCAAGTTCCCCATGAAAATCCGCTCCATGGTGGGCTTGATCCCGCTGTTCGCGGTGGAAACACTCGAGCCTGGACTTCTGGACCGTTTCCCCGATTTCAAGCGCCGGCTGGAGTGGTTCATGGACAATCGTCCCGATCTCACTGCCAACATCGCTTCCATGCGCTCCCAGGGAATGGGCGATCGGCGATTGCTGTCCATCGTCAATCCCGACCAACTGCGGAGCGTTCTTAAATTCATGCTGGACGAGAATGAGTTCCTTTCCCCCTACGGAATACGGGCGCTTTCCCGCTACCATCACGACCATCCCTACATTCTCCAGGTGGATGGACTGGAGTACCGGGTGGATTACGAGCCGGCAGAATCACGTACCGGATTATTCGGCGGCAACTCCAACTGGCGCGGCCCGATCTGGTTTCCGGTCAACTACCTGTTGATCGAATCGCTGCAGCGTTTTCATCACTATGTTGGCAACGGCTACCAGGTCGAATTCCCAACCGGCTCGGGCAAGATGATGACTCTCGCAGAAGTCGCCGGAGAACTCTCACGCCGTATGAGCAATATTTTTCTGCAAGGCGCGGATGGGCGCCGCCCCGTTTTCGGCAATCTGGAAAAATTCCAGGCCGATCCCCATTGGCGCGACCTGCTTTTATTTCATGAATACTTCCATGGTGATTCCGGCGCCGGCGTGGGCTCCAGCCATCAGACCGGCTGGACCGGGCTGATCACCAAGCTGATACAGCAAAGTGGCGAAAGCCGGCAGCACAAGCGGAACACCTAGACCGTGTTTCCCGCCCACCCGATCATGAGCGCAACTTCACTGCGCCGTCATTTACCGCCGCAGCGCTGCGCAAGCCTTATCGAATTCCGAGCGTGAGCCCTGCACAAAGGTGATCGGGACCACCTCATCCATATAAGGCCGACTGCCACCATGTCCGCGATAAACCGTTCCGTCGGGCTCAAACGCCCGTCCGATGCTGCCATGGTCATCCATGACGATGTTCGGGTTCTGCCACTTGCCGCGAAATTCGAGGCGAGGCCGCCGGTCGCCGATGAATTGTCCGTAAAATAGCGGCCAGTAATTCATGTATAAGCTGATCGCTTCGCCATCGGTCGAGAGATTCAGGTTCTTGCGCATGCTGCCTCCCAGGTGCATTCGAAACCTCTCAGCCTTGGGCGTGCAAACGTAAGCATTCCCGGTCAGGTTCGAGGCCATATACAACCGGCTTCCACGAGTGGTCGGCTCAAATTGCACCCAGACCAGGTAGTCGCCACTTTCAGCATGCGCTCTGCCCACGCCCTGCCAATAAGGAATGATGTGAAACTTTCCCCCAAGATAGAACGCCCAGGGATAGAAAACTCCGGTGAGTGCGATCATCAAAACCACTCCCAAGAGCAGTACCAGCCCAACCTGCCATAAACAGCCCAAGCACCCCCTGCGCGCTTTGGCCCCCACCTGCCGGGTTAATGTGTCGGTGGACATTGGTGTTCTACACTCCGGGTCATCCAGAAACGCGGCTTTACATGTGTAGCACATGAAAGTATGCTCATTACATGTCCAAGATGATTCAACTCCGAAACGTTCCTGACGCGCTGCACCGTACTCTTAAAGCACGAGCCGCCATGGCAGGGATGTCCCTCTCGGATTACCTGCTGGCCGAAATCAAGGAGATTGCCGATCGGCCGACAATCCTCGAGTTTCGCGAGCGCCTGCATGCGCGCACCCCGGTTAAGGTGGAACTTCATACCGCGCGTCTGCTCAGGGAAGAGCGCGAGGCACATTGATTGTGCTCGACGCGTCAGCGGCGATCGAATGGCTGCTGCAGACCATCGCGGGACGTCAAATTGAGAAACACATCGTCATGCACCATGAGTCTCTACACGCTCCCCATCTTCTCGATCTTGAGGTCGCGCAGGTTCTGCGACGTTTGGAGAGAAACGGCGTGATCACGGTCCGCCGTGCCGAAGAAGCGATGCAGGACTTATCAGACCTGCGGATAAACCGCTATCCGCACCACTCATTGCTGCCACGAATCTGGGAGCTGCATCAGAATCTCTCCGCCTATGACGCTGCCTATGTCGCCCTGGCTGAAGTGCTGGACGCTGCAATGCTCACTCGCGACGCGCCGGATTGGCTCTGCTTTCGGCCACTCCGCGCGCATCGAAGTGTTCTGATAAACCCTTCTCAGTTGCTCGTACATCTATTTCGCCGGAACTAAGTCAAACTTCGCCGACCCTTCTTCATAGAACAGCGCACCATCATTTTTATCTCCACCGCTCCAGTGCTTGTGTCCGCCCGGTACGCGCAGAAAATCGCCGGGACCGACCCGCTTTTCGCCGTCATCATCTTTGTAGACGTAAGCGCCTTTTATGCCGACAATCCAAACGTCATGGGTGTGGGTGTGCATGCCGGCATCGTATCCGGGCTTGAATTTCGTGAACGTCCCATGCGCGCCCTTGTCCGGATTACCCCAGAGAACCGACTGTGTGACGCCCTCCGCTTTGCCCATCGCCTTGTACTCCGATTGATCGGCGGACGCGAAAATGACCTTCTTTGCCTCAGCTTTCTGGCCTTGAACTCGCCCCACTGACCACGCCACCACCAGTGCCGCTGTCATTCCAAAAACCATCACCGATCGCTTCATATGGTTCTCCTTGTTCAGGTGCAATGCCTTCGAAAACCCGACGCATTGTACATCGCAATCGCCCCCGATTGCGCGGCTCCGGGTGGGTTATCATTCCTCTGACCATGGGCTCCCGCTACTGTGCTGACGGCCTTCTCTTGCTCGCACTATTCGCTTCGCCTCTGATTGCGCAGAGCAATCCCGGAGAACCGATTCGCCCGGAGTGGTGCCGCGAGCTGCCGCGACCGCAATACAAAAAGTTTGACCGGGTCGATGTCGCCAGCGACTGGTTTGAGGTCTATCGGATCACGCACGGCGTATTTGCCATTTATGAGCCACACCAGTTCGAAGAAGTGATTTCATACCTGATTATCGGAAATAAGCGTGCCCTGCTTTTTGATACCGGATTAGGAATCGGACGGATCAGCGACGTCACCGCCAAGCTAACCAAATTGCCTGTAATCGTGGTGAACTCGCATACCCACCCTGACCACATCGGCGGCAACGCGGAATTTTCAGAAATCTACGACGAAGACACTCCTTTCACGCGCCTGCACGAACAGGGTAACTGGAAGGAATTCGCTCGCGACGCCGTCCGGCCAGAGCGGATTTGCGGCAAACTCCCCGCCGCATTTGATACCGCTGCCTATCATTCGCGGCCATTTCATGTCACCCACCGCCTGAAAGACGGCGAGCAGATTGACCTCGGTGATAGAGAACTTGAGGTCATCTTTACCGCGGGCCACACGCCTGACGCGCTCTGCCTGCTCGATCGCGCGAATGGCATGCTGTTCACTGGTGATACTTATTATCCCGGACCGATCTATCTCTTCATGCCCGAAACCGACTGGGCTGCATATTCTGCATCGGTGGCACGATTAGCAGCACTGCAATCGAAATTGAAGCTTTTGCTTCCTGCCCACAACGTTCCGACTGCCGATCCCGAAGACCTGCTGCGACTGAAGCAGGCGGTTGGTGATCTAAACGCCGGAAGAGTGAAGCCAGCCGTGCGCGACCGCCAGCGCGAATATAACTTCAATGGATTTTCTCTATTGCTGGCAGACAAGTAGCCAGGGGTTACGGCCGCAGTTACTTGCGGAATCGCGGCTCGGTTACGCCGTCGATACCAGTGTTACTGAAGTGACATTTACAGTGTTCGGGTCGCGCCCTATGATCGCTCTCGTGGTTTGGCAGTTCTGGGGGAGGGCTGCCGGGGGCGTCCTGAACAAGTTCAGGACGCCTTTTTATTTAGCTCGTACTCTTCTGTGTTGCAACGTTGTACCGCCTGTCTGCTCTCGTCGCGGCTTTTGTGGTAAGAGTTCCACTTCCAACGCGGGGAGTTATCACCGCAGGCTGGCCTGCGACTTCCGGGGGTTATCGAGCATCTAAAACAAGTGCTACGATAGTCAGACTGGCGCGTAGCCGGATTTCGCCGTGACGGTCACGGCTCAACGGAGAAACGAATGGCAGGAAATGGAATTCTGGAAGTAACCGACGCGAGTTTTGATCAGGATGTTCTGAAAGCAGATCAGCCGGTGCTGGTGGATTTCTGGGCAACCTGGTGCGGACCGTGCCGCGCGATCGCGCCCATCGTGGATGAGCTGGCGAAGGAATACCAGGGCAAAGTGAAAATCGGCAAAATGGATGTTGACCGCAATAACGCTACGCCCATGCGCTACGGTGTGCGGGGCATCCCGACACTGCTGGTATTCAAAAATGGTGAGGTAAAAGAGCAGATTGTAGGCTACGTTCCTAAGGAACAGATCCAGAAAGCGCTCGACAAGCACGTCGGATAAGGCGACTCGCAATTTTTCGAATGCCCGGGAACTCACTCCCGGGCGTTTTTGTTTGTAGTGAGGTAGTGCTTCTGATCACGCCCCCGGCTGTCCAGTTGTGCGGAGCACGACGGAGTGGTGCTTGAGGTGTTAGTACTTCCTTAACACCCCAATCACCCTTCCCTGAATCTCCACCGCCGCGGCAGGCACAATGATCGGCTTCATCGCGGTATTAGAGGGCTGCAGCCTTATGTTGTCGCCCTCACGGTAAAAGCGCTTCAGGGTCGCATCCGTGCTATCCACCAGCGCCACCACAATGTCTCCGTTGTGCGCGGTCTTTGCCCGCTCCACCAGAACATAGTCGCCGTCGAGAATAGCTTCATCCTGCATCGACTGTCCGCTCACCTCAAGCACGAATACTTCTTTCGAGCGCACAAAATCCGCTAACGAGATGGTCTCCGGATTCTGCACCGCCTCAATCGGCTGTCCCGCCGCAATGCGCCCCATGATCGGAAGCACCATGGCCGTATTCACCGACATCGCCTGCTTCAACCGCCCTTTGGGCGGCAGCAAATCAATCGACCGGCTGCGGTTGTAATCGCGCGTGAGCAGGCCTTTTTTTTCAAGATTTGAAACGTGCTTGTGAACCGTGGCTAAGGAGTTTAGTCCAAGGGCAACACGGATCTCTTCATAGGAGGGCGAGTAGCCGTTCTTCTGCACAAACTCAGAGATGAAATCGTACAGCTGGCGTTGCCGCCGCGTGATCGCCATGTCACAGATTGTTGGCGAAAGGAAAGCGAATGTCAAGAGCTAAGCCGCTACCTGTGACTATTCCACGGTCACGGACTTGGCCAGGTTCCTGGGCTGGTCCACGTCACAGCCACGCCTTACCGCAATGTGATAGGCCAATAGCTGCAACGGCACGATCTCGAGAATCGGTGACAGCTGGTCCGGTGCGGCGGGAACATAAAGCACGTGATCGGCGCCTTCGTGAATTTCCTCGTCACCTTCGGTCGCAATCGCGATCACCTGGCCCGAACGCGCTTTAACTTCTTTCAGATTCGACATCGTCTTCTCGTAACGCACCATCGACAATTCATCGTTCGGATCGCGAGTCGCCAGTATGACCACCGGCAGCTTCTCATCGATCAGCGCATTCGGCCCGTGTTTCATCTCTCCCGCCGGATAGCCTTCGGCGTGGATATAGGAAATCTCCTTCAATTTCAGCGCACCTTCCAGCGCGATCGGATAGTGAATGCCACGGCCGAGAAACAGAAAATCCTGCGCCCGAACGTACTCCTTCGCCAGCTGCTCGCACTTCTCATCCTGTGTCAACAAATGTTCCAGCTTGCCAGGAATGCGCGTCAGCTCCTGCATGGCAGTGCGCGATTGCTCTTCGCTCAGCGTTCCCCGCACCTGCCCCAAATGCAACGCAAGCAGATAAAGCGCCGTCAACTGTCCGGTAAACGCCTTGGTCGATGCCACCCCGATCTCTGGTCCCGCGTGGGTGTAAATCGTTCCGGCGGCTTCGCGCGTAATCATCGAGCCCACAACGTTGCAGATGGCCAATGTCTTCGATTTTTTGGCCTTGGCCTCCCGCTGGGCGGCAATGGTATCGGCAGTTTCACCAGACTGAGAGATCAGTACTGTAATCGTATCCGACGGGATGATGGGATCCCGGTAGCGCCATTCGCTGGCATAATCCACTTCCACTGGAAGCCGTGCCAGTCGCTCGATCATGAACTTGCCCACCTGGCCGGCATGCCAGCTGGTTCCGCAAGCCGCGATGTTGATCTTCTTCGCCGACTTGAATTCTGCTTCTGAAATCTGCATTTCGTCGAGGAAAACGTGTCCTGTTTCCTGCGACACCCGTCCCAGGGTCGTGTCCCTCACCGCGCGCGGCTGCTCATAAATCTCTTTGAGCATGAAATGCTTAAAGCCGCCCTTCTCCGCCATGATCGGGTCCCAGGTGACGTGCTGTGCCTGCCGCTCCAGTTTGTGTCCTTCGAAATCGGTCAACTGCACACCATCACGGGTGATCACGGCCAAGTCGCCATCCGCCAGAAAGAACAGATCGCGCGTGTGGTAAAGAATTGCCGGAACGTCAGAGGCCACGAAGAACTCGTTGTTCCCCAGCCCAATTACTGCCGGTGGGCCATTGCGGGCCGCCACAATCTTATTAGGCTCATCCACCGCAATCACTGCCAGGGCAAATACACCGGTAAGCAGCTTCACTGTCTGGCGGACCGCTTCCTCAAGGCTGGGGCGGTGCCCGTTTCCGGTTTTCAGAAAATAGTTCTCTACCAGGTGAGCAATGACTTCGGTGTCAGTCTCGGTGGTGAAGCGGTGCCCCTGATCTTGCAGCTTTCTCTTAAGCGAAACGTAGTTCTCGATAATTCCGTTGTGCACCACCACAATTCGGCCCGAACAATCCCGATGCGGGTGAGCATTCTCTTCGGTCGGCCTTCCGTGCGTGGCCCAGCGCGTGTGCCCGATGCCATATGTCCCGTCGAGTGGTTTGATCCGGATCGCCTCTTCGAGATTGCGCAGTTTTCCTTCCGCGCGGCGAATCTGCAGCCCATCCCCGTTGCCCGCGACGGCGATCCCAGCCGAATCGTAACCGCGATATTCCAGCCGTCGCAAACCTTCAATGATTACAGGAACTACTCGCTTCTGGCCGACGTAGCCGACAATTCCGCACATTGAAATCACTCCTGGCTTTTCGGGGGAGAACTGCAGACCGATTTGATCCTTGACCTATGAGGTTCAGCTTTCGAAAGAGTAGCGGAATTCCTCGATAACGGGATTTGTGAGTACCTCCCGCGCCATCTTCTCGACCTGTGCCTCGGCTTCCTGCCGGCTGAGCCCGCCGTCCAGTGTCAGCTCAAAGTATTTGCCCTGCCGAACGCTGTCTAAGCCCTTGTATCCCATCTTGTTAAGAGCATTCTGAATGGTCTTTCCTTGCGGATCGAGCACGCTCTTCTTTAGCGAAACGTATACCAAAGCCTTCATGGGGAGTGCCTCATTATACGCCAGTGCAGCGCCATGCTTATGGTACGGGAGTAACCGCCAAGCGCCGGTCGAGCTCCGCCAGTGCCCGCTGAAGCATGTCGCGGTGGCGCGGGTTATGCGACGCCTGCAGTTGCTGTAGGACCTGTGCCCTGGCCAGCATCAACTCGTCATGCCGCTGCCTATTTCTAACCTGTTCGGGAGTAAGCTTTTGTTTTAAAACCTGGGTTTGCGCTGAGAGTTCCTGCTGTTGCTCTACCGCCTTACTTTCCCATCCGCGAGCCATCGTTTAATTATATAAATCTTCTTGAAAATGCCATTGAACCCTGCTCACCAGGCTGAAAAGTTCTTTCCATTTTAATGTCAGCTGCGCTATTGTTCACTCATTGGGTACTCGCCTGTTACTATCGAGTAATCCCAGGCAGCCTCTCAGGAAGGCTCCTTACCAGTTCGCCCAGGGGAATTTTCATGCAGTTGCAAGACACCAGACCAGTCACTTTCTCAGCAGGCCAGCAGTTGCGGGTCACGCGCGAACAGCTGGGCTTAACCATGCGCGAAGTCGAAAGTGCTAGCATGCGCATCGCCGCCAAGCACGGCAATGATGAGTACACCGTCAGTCCCAGCCGCCTTTCCGATATAGAAACCAAGGGTCTGCTTCCCAGCATCTACCGCTTTTATTCTCTGGCCATCATCTATCGACGCGATCTGCGCGAGGTGTTGGCCTGGTACGGCATCGATCTGAATCTGTCGGCGGCAGATTTCCAGCTAAGTACGCCACCCAAATCACATGTCTCGCAGACTTTGCAGGCCGCTGATGCGGTGCAGATGCCGGTTCGATTGGACCCCGCTTTCAATCTCAAGGTGACTTCCAACCTGAGCCGCATGGTTGAAGCTTGGGGATTGGTGCCTCTGGTTTACCTCGCCCAATTCTTCAGCGATCGCTATACATACGCCTATGTCGGCACCGAAGATTTTACGATGTATCCTCTTCTGCCGCCCGGCACTTTCCTTCAGGTGGATGAGACCAAGACCAAGGTAATTCAAGGCGTGTGGCGTTCAGAGTACGAGCGCCCTATCTACTTTGTTGAGACGCGCGCCGGACACGTCTGTTGCTGGTGTACTTTGAAAGGTGACCAACTGGTTCTGCAACCCCATCCTCTCTCGCCTGTCGCTATACGCGTGATGAAACATCCGCAGGAAGCGGAGATTGTTGGTCAGGTGGTAGGAATTGCTCTCAAGATTGGCGAGTGGCATCCGGTGGAGTCTTTGCCGGACGCGAAGTCAATGCCAAAAGAGCCTGCAGCACTGAATTAAAATGCCGCGGCGACCCGCCTCCTAAATCCAGCGGTAACAGATCTTTCTCCCTGGCGGATAACTCGTGCAGCAGTTCTGGCTCAGCCATTCCGCTGCTGGCGCTTGAAATCTGTATATCCTGCCTCAACTGCCGCAGCGGTGTCCGCAGCACACGCAAGAAAATTTCCCGATGACTGTCGCTGATAGCTTGCTGCGCGGCGGCTTCGCCATGTGTCCGGCTCAGTCCCCAGTGAATATAGGGGCCATTTACTTGCCGGTATAGCCCGGCCAGATAGCGTAGCTTGGCCAGCACTCCCGCCATCATCGCCAGAGTAGTTTCCGTAAAGTCTTCCAGCGCAGATCGTAAAACCATAGTTCGGTTTTCAGAAAACCGGATGCATATCCATCCAGTGATCCATCAGCTCTTACAACCCCGACATTATCACGGTCCGAACTTCAAAACTACTCCCAAGGAGACTGACCGTGACAAAACTTTTATTCCTGTTGGCAGGTGCATTACTGCTTGAAACTCTTCTGATTCCTGTCCAACTTAGGGCTGACGGCGACCCCGGACCGAGCTGTCCGACGCACCAGATCTGTAAGCCGTAGTGATGGCAAAACCCAATCGGGGTGCGATGGACGGGTAGGATAGGCATTGCTGCCGCCGAAACTTCGGGTTATAGTCGCTGTTGCGAGCTATGTACCCGCATTCATTTCTGTGGCATTACTTGTGGATCGCACCCCACATTTACACGGCAGCCGTTGTGTTGCTTATAGTTCGCAAGCGCCTGGTAAGAGAGTTCCCCTTCTTTCTGGCATATTGCGTCTGTCAGGTCATCGAGCAGCCCGTATTGTTTGCGCTCGATCATGATGCACGCGTGTCAGCTGCCTCGTACTGGACTATCCACACCGGTCTGCTTGTGCCCCAGATCGCGTTGCGTTTTGCGGTTATCTACGAGCTTTTCAGTCATATGTTCGATCCTTATCCGGGGCTGCGGGAACTGGGGCGTCGCCTGCTCCAATGGACCGCGGTAATCCTGATTCTCGTGGCCGCTGTATTTTCTGGCTTGAATCCGGGCGAACAAAATGGCTATCTCATTTCCGGAATTCCCATTTTGAATCGCGCCGCAGGACTTATACAGAGTGGATTGTTGATTGTTCTATTCCTTTCCGCCTCTTCTCTGCGTCTATCCTGGCGTAGTTACACCTTCGGCATCGCGGTTGGCATGGGACTCTACTCCAGCGTGAACCTCGCCATTGAAGCCGTGCGGATATGGTTGGGCATTGGGGCCGGTACTTACAGTTTGGATTTCCTGACCATGGCCGCTTATCACTGTTCGGTGCTGATCTGGATTGCCTGCCTGCTAGCTCCGGAGCCGGCCCGGGTGCCTGCGGCAGAATTGCCTGAAAGCAGCATGACCCAGTGGAACGCCGAGCTGCAGCGGCTGCTATTGCAATGAACCTCTTGCCTTTATTTGCGCTCCTCGGAATCGTCGGCTTGCTGGTGATCCTGTTCGTCGTCTCGCGCCGGCGTCGCCAGTCTTCTATTCCGTCAGCAGTGCAGCTTCGTGTCGTCGACATGCTGGCATTCCGCAACCTGGTCGACCCTGAGGAAGAAGCATACCTCCGTCGCTGTGTCTTACCTTCGCAATTCCACGCATTACAACGTGCGCGTATGCGCGCGGCCGCAGACTACATAAACGCAACCATTCACAACTCCGGCGTTTTGCTGCAAGTGGGACAGGCCGCTGCTTTGAGTACCGAACCCTCCGTCGCTGCTTCGGGTAAGGAATTGATACAGATAGCCTTAAGGTTACGAATCTTGGCCCTGCTGGCGCTGGCCAAGGTGTATTTGAGAATTCTTATGCCCGGCGCTCCGCTTTCCGTGGGACGGCTTGCCGAGCGCTACCATGATGCAACCGGCCTGGCGGCGCGACTTCTTCTACTGCAAAAGCTCCGGGCCGCCTGACGCCTCTTTCCGGCAGTCTCCTGAATAGAGCAAATTTCTTCCTGAAAGCAGAACAGACTTTGGCTGTTGGCTTTCATTTCTTACAACACGCTTGTTCTGAAAACCGAACAGGATTCAGAATCCTATCGTAACCAGGATGACTAGTAGTCAAATAACTGGAAATTAACTCCATAATGGGTCTGAAAGCCACTTCGACTCAAGCAACAGCGTTACTGCGCCCTTCGTGTCCACACCAGGATCTCGTAAACGACACGGTGGTCTCGCTCATGTTTTATCCAGCGCAACTGCCTGCACAGCGCTTTCCACGCATTCAGAATTTGCGATTGCGACTTCGCCTTTGAGGTCTTAAATGAGTAGCTGGCCCGAGAATGGTGTTGCCAATGAAGAGACAAGCGTAATAAGGCCACAGTTGGGAGATTTATGGAACGAATTTGTTCAGGTTTCCGGGGCCGGCCTGGCCATTCTCGATGAACAGCTTCGTTATGTCGCGATTAACGATCTGCTGGCAGAGATGAACGGAATACCAGCCGATGCCCATATTGGCAATACCATTCACGACATGCTGGGCGACTGCGCCCATAAAATTGAGCCTCCTTTAAGAAAAGTGCTGGGCGAAGGCAGGCCGGTTTTCAACTACGAACTGAATGCCCGGCTGCCGGCGAATGATCAGGCCGGGCATTGGCTTGAGCACTATATCCCGCTTCGCGATGAACAGGGTCGGGTGAGATGGATCGGCGCGATCGTCATCGATCTTGGCTCGCGCAAGGCCGGACAATCCGTCCCTGATTGGCAAGTACCGACGGGAGCAGAGACGAGCCGCCAACAAATGTTGCTGGCCTTCACCAGGCTGGCTCTCAGCCGCAGCTTGCACAGGTTCTTTGCCGAGTTGCCGGAAGCCATGCGTCAGATTATTCTTCACGATTTTGGCGTACTGGTTCTTGCCGATTCGGAAACTGACACCTTTGGGGCTTTCGGCCTGGGTATCGACATCGGAACCGACCTGTTAAGCCGGGAAGAATCCACCGCCGTGCTCCACCTCTTCGACCGGAACAAGGCCGACGATATCGTTCGTATCCTGGCAGTAAATGATTTCGCGTACTTGGACGCAAAGTTGTTCGCCGTCCTATTGCAGAACCGGGTCAAGCAGGCATGTTGTATAGCCCTGAAGTCGTCCGAGCGTAAGTTGGGGACGCTTATTTTGTGCCGTACCGATCCAAGCGGGTTCCGGGAAACGGAAACCGAGCTGGCTCAACAGATCGGCTCCGGAATCATTTTGGCCATCGAAAATCTGTTAGCTCATAAAGCGCTGCGAGGTGAGCAAGCCAAGGTTCTGCTTCTGAACCGGGTTAACTCAGTTCTCGCCAAGGGAAAAGAATTCCTGAAGCTGGCTCCTGCGGTTGCCAAACTGGTGCGCGATGTAATTCCCTATGATCGTGCCAGCCTGGCGGTACTGGATCAGAAATCCAGGTTGTTGAACGTCTACCCCCTCGAGCAACTGACCGAAGATCCGGAGTGCCAGGCCTTCCCGGCAGATGAGAGCCTCGTAGATTTTGCAGTTCACGGGCGCGAGCCCCAAGTTTTTGCGCATGATGAACTGAGTGGAGATTCCAGTTACATGCAGCACATAGTTGATCAGGGGACACGTTCTCTTTGTTGTGTTCCGCTGGTCTGGGGTAAGAACGAACTGGCGACGCTTACTCTCGCCAGCAACGAAGAGGATGCTTTCCGCCAGGAGAATGTCGATCTGCTGAAACAGGTCGCCGTCCAGGTGGCGCTGGCTTTGGATAACTCAGCAGCGCAAAGAGAAATTCAGCAATTGAAGCAGAAGCTTACCGGCGAAAAACTTCTTACCGACCATGAAATCCGGGATGGCGGCATGTTCGAGGACATTATCGGACAAAGCTGTCAGCTCAGGCAGGCTCTGGCGCAGGTCAAAATCGTCGCTCCCAGTGATGCGACAGTTTTGATCCTGGGCGAAACTGGGACCGGTAAGGAACTGATCGCCCGGGCGATTCATCGCGCCAGTGGGAGAAGAGAGGCCGTTTTTGCCAAGCTGAACTGCGCCGCCATCCCCACCGGCCTGCTCGAAAGCGAGCTGTTCGGCCACGAAAAGGGCGCCTTCACCGGAGCCATCAGCCAGAAGGTGGGCAGGCTGGAGTTGGCAGACAACGGGACCTTGTTTCTGGATGAAGTAGGTGATATTGCGCTGGAGCTCCAGCCCAAGCTGCTGCGTGTCTTGCAGGACCACGAGTTCGAGCGACTGGGGGGGACGCGCACGATTCACGTCAACGTGCGCCTGGTTGCCGCCACCAACCGCGACCTGCAACACGCCGTGGATGATAAACAATTCAGAAGCGATCTCTTCTACCGCCTGAAAGTATTCCCCATTCAGGCACCGCCCTTGCGGGAGCGCAAAGAAGATATTCCTCTGCTGGTTCACTACTTCGTAAAGAAATTTTCGCGCCGCATGAACAAACCGATCGACAGTATCCCCGCCGGATCCATGCAGGCGCTTCAGGAATGGGATTGGCCGGGCAATGTTCGGGAACTGGAAAATTTCATAGAACGATCTGTGATCCTGACCGCCAGCTCCATATTGATCGTTCCGCTCGAGGAACTGGAAAAAGCCAAGCCTCTGGACAGCTCCCTGGAGGCCTTGGAGCGAGACCGGATCATTCACGTCTTGCGCAAGACCAGAGGCATCATCGCTGGTGTTGACGGAGCGGCAGTGCGCCTCGGTATGAAACGCACCACCCTGCAATCCAGGATCACGCGCCTTCGTATTTTCTTAGAAGATTTTAGGTAAAGAAATCTCTGCCGTTTTTCCGGCAGCAGTGCCGACCGACCGTCATAAAAATGCCATATAACTCATCTCTACCCATAGCTGACAGGCGTAACTAATTAGCCCTCATAGGCTTGGCTAATTTTTCCGTTTTGGAACCAGGTTTGCCCGTTGTTTTGCAGCGTGTGGACTTGTTCCCGCTCCTTCGCTTCTCCCGAGTGCGTTGCTTGGGATCGAATTTGCATTATGCAAAAAGGGCCCGGCAGTCGGCGTGTGTCTGCAGCACGCAAGGCGGATGGGATTGTCTTGACCCATTTGTTCCCAAAATGGAACCGCAATGCGCGAAATACAAAACGGCAAAGGAAAAGGAATCAACCCGGTGAATGCCAGAACCAGTCCAGTGAACAATCATTTGCGAGTGTCGATCCCGCGTATTTGTTTGCATGCGCGTTGTCATGGCGCGCAGGCCACACGCCCGCGGGTTGGGAACTCATTCGATGTATCCGCGATCAACCAGGCGCAAGCTGGATTGCCAGCGAACTGCTGCGCGACCTTGGGCCAGCCGGCACGCCGGCGGTTGAAGAATTCCAGGCCGCTAACGAATCTGCCGAGCCAGGCAAAGCAGAGGCGGGAGCGATGAAAACTCCGTACGGGCTGGAAATCATTGAAAATTGTGTCACCTGCAATTTGCGTAAAGATAAGTGGTTCTGTGGCCTGTCGCCCGAAGTGCTGCGTGCTTTCAGTGCCGCCGGACATCTGAGTACGTATCCAAATGGCGCGGTACTGTTTGTGGAAGGGCAGGTCCCGCGAGGTGCATTCGTCCTGTGCTCGGGGCGAGTGAAGTTGTCGACCACTTCGCGAGATGGAAGGGTGCTTATCCTGAAAGTTGCCGAGCCGGGCGAGACGCTTGGGCTCAGCGCCGTAATCGGCGGAACGCCCTACGAACTAACCGCGGAAACCTCCGGCCCGTGCCAGGTGAAGTTCATCGAGCGCACAACCCTGCTGAAGCTGATTGAACGCTATGGAGAGCTGGGCTTGCATGCCTCGCAGGCGCTCAGCCGGGAATTCCAATCAGCCTATCGCGATATACACGAACTGGTGCTCTCGCGGTCTTCCACTGGAAAGCTGGCGCGACTGCTGCTCTCCTGGACGAGCGGGCGCGAAAAGGAACGCGAGATCAAGATCCGCTCCAGCCTGACGCACGAAGAGATGGCACAAATGATCGGGTCTTCGCGTGAGACGGTGACGCGGTTGCTCAGTGACCTGAAGAAGAGGGAACTGATTCGGCTGGAGGGTTCGACATTGGTGATTCAAGATCGTTCGGGTTTGGAAGCACTGGCTGCCTAGGGGCCCCGGTGTCGCCAAAGAGAGGCGGCTGGCTCACCTCCTGCCAGCCGCCTTATTATTCTGTCCGGTCAGAAGTGGAATCCAAGTTCAGCAGTAAACGCACGCGGGGTCACATAGTGAGTTCCCGTGAAAGTGGACAGGAAATTGTAGAGCGCGACTTTATTGGTGATGTTCACGGCGGTAAGTTGCAGACTCCATTTATATCTTTCGCCGTGAAACAAGTTGTCATGTCCAACCGCCAGATCAAAGAGGTGCCGTGCTGCGATGCGTGGCGGATTATGATCGTCGTCTTCGGTGCCCGGGGCCGGGATAGAGATTAGAGTCGATCCGTACTGTGCAGCCGGGCAGAGGTTCGCTCCCAGACTCGAACTGATCGGGGCGGTTGGAGTCGCGCGAACCGAGCCGCAGAACAATCCCGCCTGGAATTGCTGGTTGGGACTGATCACAGACGCGTCCACGACTGTATCGTCGCCCAACGGACCGTTGTTGCAGTTGCCGCCGGCGCAGGGAACAGCGCCAGCCACCAGGCCGCTGTCATAGCGCCAGTTAAATCCGATCCAAGGACCACGGCTGCCGATCTGATATTGCAGGTGCGTGGTTTGGTTGAACTTTTCGTCGTGATCAATGCGGAATGCGCCAATCACGTCGGGAGCAGCTCCCGCGCCTCCGATCTGAGGAGTGTAGAAGTGGGCGGCAACACTGGAAAAGACAAATAGAGCGGAGAAGCCGTGAAAATTCGGCACGCTTACGCGGCCTGCAATGCCAGGGATTTTTGAGTTGTGCCATTCAATTGGGAAGGTGAGCGGAGTACTGCCGAACACTCCGAAATCGTAGGCATTATGTGTGTACTTCCAAACATACTCGCCGGAGAAAACCACGTAGCGACCGAAAGCCTGTTGCAGGCCAGCGTGGAATTCATTGCGCCAGCCGGCTTCGAACGGAGTCGCAGCATTGGAAACGCAGGATAAAAGCGGGTTCAGTACTGGATTTGCGCAGCCTGTGCTCGAAAGCACCAGGTTTTCGTTGAATGGCGTCTCGAGCAATCTTGCATAAGAGACGCGCAGTACGGTGTTGGTCTTCTTGATGTTGTAAGCCACACCAAGGCGGGGTTGGGCTTCAGCATGTGAGGTCAGGCCGTTGTAAATATCCTCCCGCAGGCCGAAGTTAAAGGACCACTTTCCTTTGGAAATCGCATCCTGCGCATACAGCGACGCAAGCTTCACGTCAGTATGGCCGTTGAACCGGAAAAGAGTGCCGTTTCGAGTGAGATCGAATCCAACCAGCAGGGAATTAAAATCCGGGTTCGCCGAGCCGCCCGGGTTCTGCGCACCTCCGCATTGTGAAGGGTTGTTAATGGAGGGAGTAGTGTTTGGACTGCCATCAGAATTGAAACAGACGAAATTAAGAGTCGGATCAACAATGCCGAACCGGTTGTCTTCATCGAGAAATGTCTGTTGGTAGGTCCCGCCGATCTTTATATTGTGAATGCCCTTAACGTATGAGAAATCGGCGCGAACTCCCGAATTAGTCAATTTGCGATCCTGAGCAAAAGTTTCCTGTTGAAGGGCGGGCGCCAGGTCGGCGAAAGGATTGTTGCTGGGGTAATAGTTGAAATGGTCGCGACGCACGAAAGCTCCCAGCGTGAAAACAGTAGTGGGACTTATCAGGTGTGTCCAGGACGGAGCAATGTTGAAGGTTTTGATCTGAGAGCGCTGATCTGCCGGCCCAACTGGAAGACCGTTCGGACCGAGACCGCCGTTGTCAACTACCAGTCCGTTCCAGGCAGTTGCGTTCTGTGCGTCGAATGAGTTGGGAGTCTGGAACCAGGAGCGCGTGAACCCGAAGTTGGCGTGAATGGAATCGGCGCTTGAGAGCTGAAGATCTACCCGGTCGAAAATGTTTTCTTCGTTGCCCTTGGCGTGGACAACTTCGAATTCAGGCGGATCAAGGAAGCGGCCGCTGCTCAGGCCATTGACGGAAATGAAATTTCCCCACTGCTTTCCACCGTAGCCGAAATTGAAGCCAGCATTCGAGGTCCCAAAGCTTCCATAAGAAGCAGTTACCGATCCGTGTGGTGTGGTCTCACCCTGCCCTGAACGCGTGGTCACATTGATCACAACGCTCGCCTTTTCGCCAAACTCGGCCGGTGGCGCGCCGGAGATAACCTCCAATGACTGAATCGAATCCATTGGAATCTGGTTAGAGAAGACTTTGCTCTGCTGGTCCGTGATCGGCTGGCCGTCCACCGAGAAGGAATTTTCAGCGTGGTCGCCCATGCCATGGAAGAGCCCATTGGAGTCGGCCGCGATTCCTGGAGTGGCGAGGGTTACGAGCGAACTTACGGACGACGATTGGCTCTCAAGAGGAATCTTGTCGAACAGGTCACGATCCACATCGGTATGAAACGTAGGCTCGTTTTCCAACAGATCTCCAGCGGCTTCCACGGTGACAGACTCACTGGAACCGGCGACTTTCAGAACGATGCTGACGTTCACCGGCACGACCGATCGAACCTCGATGTCCTGCGCATAGGGCGCGAATCCGGAACCGGTGACTGAGACGTGATAAGGGTTAAACGGCACGTTGGGGATGCTGAACTTGCCCGACGAGTCAGTAACCGTAGTCCGCGAAAACTGGCTGACCGGATTGTGGATTTCGACCATTGCATTAGGGACCACGGCGCCGGAAGGATCCAGTACCGTTCCAGTAACCGACGTAGAGTTGCCGCCGCTTTGCGCCAGAGCTGCCAAGCCAACTGCAAATAGAGTGATTACGTGCAAAGTCGCTAAACGCGACTTCTGGTAAGAAGCCAGCATGATTCCTCCGAAATAGGAAAGATAGGGTTGATTACTCTATGGTTTTCGATTGCAGCAGTAATCAGGCTTGCGGAGGTGGCCGGACGGAAAGCGCGAATGCTACCACACGAAATTCAGAGGAGAAGCTTTTGAAGCGGAGCGGGGCAATCTGAACAAAAATCGGAGTTGCGGTTTGAATCCTCGAAACCGCAACACTGCCATGAGCAGAGACGCAAACAGAACACTTCTGGGCGTCAGTCTTATTGACGTGATGGTGCGCGACAACTGCAACGGCCGACCATAAGGTCAGCAGAATACAGACGATGGCAACACGCTTGGCCAAAGATCGCATTTGTGAAGGAACCTAGATGAACTCTAGCGCCAAATAGAACCAGAGTAAACGGATAACTCCATAGATGCGGTTCCGGAAGCGGACGGAACTATAATTATTACACCCGAATTTATTACACCCGCTCTGATTCCAAGCTACTTAAAATAGGAAGGCACAGATTGAAACTTAAGCCAACCTTAAGAGGTCACGGCGGAGAGGACTCTAGAGTCCAAACAGTTCGCGCAGGCGTTTGGTCTGGGCGCGGCTCACGGGGATTTCGGTCTGCTTGCGATCGTCCATGCGCAGCTGGTAGGAACTTTTGAACCAGGGAACAACTTCCTTGATGCGATTAATGTTCACCAGATAAGAGCGGTGGGCGCGCCAGAACAGGTTCGAATCGAGAGAGTCGAATAATTCTTCCAGCGTGCGGCAGTTCGATTCACCTTCCATGCCGCTCGGGCCTCCAGTAGCCACGGTGATCACGCCATCGTCGATAGAGGCGAAACAGATATCTTTCTGGTTGACAAGAAAAAGTCGGCCCCCGGCTTTCAGCAGAATCTTGGCGGTTTGCGGCTTCTGCGATTCGAGCATGCGCACAAGGGTTTCCAGTTTATCGGAGGAAGCCAGCGCGGGGTCCTTCTTGGAGCGGGCTTTCTGCACCGACTGGAAGACGCGTTTTTTATCGAATGGTTTGAGCAGATAGTCAACCGCATTTACTTCGAAGGCCTTGACTGCATACTGATCGAAGGCGGTCGCAAACACGATCTTCGGAAGGGGAACTTTCTTATCGAGCAGCTTCTTGATGACACCGAAGCCATCCAGCCCGGGCATCTGCACATCGAGGAAGACCAGGTCGGGATTGTGTTCCCGGATCAGGTTTACCGCCTCGACTCCGTTCTTGCCTTGCGCAACCACGTCAATGTCGTCGACTTCTTTAAGTAAGAACGCCAGTTCGTCGCGCGCCAGCTGTTCGTCGTCCACAATGACTGCGGAAAGTGTCATCGAGATAGAGTATAGCGTCTTGCGGGCTGGAGCGGGATGCGCAGAGCCTTCAACTGCTAATTTGAGATGAGGGTTTTGCGCAAAATGCGGCCTTTGCATTAGGGATTGTTGATTACTTCATGTACCTTCGTGTGGTTCGTGGTGAAAAGGAGAGATTCTGATAAAAATTCAAGCTTGAGGTTTGTTTGGAGCGAGGAGGCCGCGCAGCGCCAGCCGCGCGAGCAGGACAACGGCAATCAGCATCGCGATCCACAGAATCGCCTTGTGGCGCTCCGACCAGGGGCGCTCATCGGGGCGCCCGGTGTAAGCGGGATTCGGAGAGCCGGGGCCGAGTTCGTCCTGTTCCGCGGAAGCTTCGGCGTGGAAGAATTTCGCGTAGTCGTAAACCGGCGCGGCAAGCCGGGGGTCGCCGTAGTAAAGCTTCAGGACGTTCGCCGTCTGCGGATCAAAGTAAACGCGGCGCTCTATGGAAAGAGGCTGCACGGCGATAAGGTGCAGCGCAGGATTGTCGGCGTTGTCGATCGAGATGGTGAAATGCCCGGCGGGCCGCCCGCCGGCATCAATGGTCAGGTCTTCTGCTGTAACCAGTGTGCCGCCGCGTGCGATCTTTACACGACCGAGTTCGCCGCTTGCCACCTGCAGGCCCTGCATTTCAGTCAGCGACACGGTCCGCCGAAAGTTCACCTGCTGCGGGTCGACCTGGAACTGAATGCGATCGACAGGCACAGGCGGCGCGACGTAACAGGAGATCAGGGTGGTGCGCGCCTGGTTGCGCGGAGCCTCGCAGGAGCCGACTTTAGTCCAGCGAGCTTTTTGTTCCTGCAGATTGGAAATAGTTGCGCCTTTCACATCCTGCGGCCGTACGCTGCCGGAGATGCGCACATGCAGATATCGGAAGCTGACAGGATGAACCTTCAGAGTGAAATTCGAACCCAGGTTTTCGGTGCTGAAGTCATAAAGAGTTGAACTTCCCAGCAAGGTTCCGGCACCCTTGCCGGGAGCGTCTTTTCCCATAACGCTGGCATTGCTTACGAAGTTTTTAGACTCAAGTTGCAGGCGGACGTGGTCGTATTCAGGGATGCCGGCGGAGTCCAGGTCGAATTCCGTTTTACCCGCGACTGAACCGAGGTTCAGAATCTTCGCCGGCGTTTCGGCGCTCGAGACGCCTCCGCGCTCGAGGGTGACAGCATAGGGCACCTGAGTGCTGCCGTCGAACAAGCGCAGATCAGCAAGATCCGGACGCGCATGCTGCCAGAGTTCCTCATCTACCACAAAATAGTTCTGCCGGCCGGGAGCGGTAATGCGTACATCACGAACGTTACTCAGGAAGGAGATTGTGGGGCCGTGGGCCACATCGATCACGGCCCACAACAACAGCAAGAGCGACACCGGCTTCATGCGGCAGCCGGCCCTGGTGGGGCGGGCCTGGATGAGAGCTTGAGCCAATCTCGCTGATACGCAAACGAGATCGCCAGCAGCAAAACTCCCAGCACGATAAAGCTCAGGATGCGGTACACGCGGTCGAGTTCCGAGACATCGTAAACGAAGACTTTAACTACGGTGGCCGCGATCAGGAAAAGCGCCTGCCAGCGGACAAATGCTGAACGCCGCCAGAAGCCGACCGCCATCAGCATCGCGCCATAAGCCATGAAGAGTGTTGAATAGGTGAAATCGCGGGCGATCTGAATGCGGTGATATTCAACTCCCCAAGACCACGAATTTCGAGCGTTGCGGTCGGGAGCCGCCCTGGCCATCTGCTCAGAATAGAAATCATGAATTTCGTGGCTTATGGCCATAAGGGCGAGCAAGTTAATAACGACTACCGCGACCGCAGCAAACTTGCGCGGCATATCACCAGTACGGCGGCTTGCCAGCCACGCCGCCCAGGCCAGCGCGGCGATGGCGATGAGATAAGTCGCCATGCGGGAGTTGAAGATAAGAGTAGAAGTGATGAAGTCATCAACAAAGACCATTCGGCAAACGCCCAGCAGCAGCGCGCATATTGCAAACCAGGCGAGGAAGTCGGACTTGATCCGGTCGGAGACCCACAGCAGGACGGCAGCCTCGACGAACCAACCGATGGTGATCCAGTGCTCTTCGAGGCGAATGGGAATGGCGATGGTGATGAACACAATGGCAAGTGCAAGATGCAGCAGTCGAAGCTTGTCGAGCGTCTCCGCGCTGGCCCGTGAACGGCCCTGCCGGCTGAGCCCTATATAGACCGCCGCCAGTGCCAGCGCTACCCAGGCGGGTGCGGTCTTGTTTATCGGGTCGAGCATCGCGTACATCTGGAAGAAATAGACGCCAGCGTTTACGAAGGCGATGAAGAAGGGTAAAGCGGCGAAGCGAGTGCTCGAATCCAGCGGACGTACCAGAAGCGGAGCAATCGCGAAGGCGACAAAGAAGAGCGTGGCAAAGAAAACCGTAAGCCACAGCTGATTACGGCTGTAAAACTGCGAGTACCATCCTATATACATGAACAGCGTACCGGCGTAGGCGAGCAGCAGAAGGCGCTGCCAGGGCTTAAAGGTGACCAGCACCAGAGCGGCAAAGTCGAGCAACGCCACGTAGGCGAACAACGCTATTTCGCGGTTCTGCCCGGTCGAAAGCAGGGCGGGCGTGGCGAATCCGCCAGTCAGTGCGAACGCCGCTAGAATCTCCGCGTCCTGCGAGAGCGCAAGGGCAGCGGTGGATGCGGTGACGATCAACATGGCAAGAAATGCCACGCCGCTCGGAAACAAGTGATAAACCTGAAAGCCGGCCCACAGCGCGAGATACATCACGCCTGTGCCCACCGCCTTCAGGGAATATGAGAACGCGCGATAACCTCGGCCGCGAAAGCGTTCACTCCATACGACTACGCCGATTCCGGCAAGCAGGCCGATCGCGATTCGCCCGCCTGCGCCGATCCAGTCGCTATCGAAGGCGAACTTCAGGAAGTACGAGACGCCAATGAGGACCGCCGTAATTCCAATGCGGTTGAGCCAGTGCGAGCCAATACGTGATTCCAGATCGGCGTTACCGGCGCGAGCTTGCACACTCGGCGGCGAAACAAAAGGTGGCGGGGCAACCGCAGAGGGCAGTGGCTGAGTTGTAACAGGAGTTGCCGCCACGGGAGCGACTGGCGCAGGCTTGTGCCTGAGTTGCAGAATTTCTTCCAGTCGCAGAACGCGCGATGCCAGATCGCTTAGCGCTTGCCGAAGTTCCTGCAGTTCAGTTTGTGAAGGGTCCAACGCTTCCGCCCCGGGAAACTGCTTTTGCCAGCATTATCTGCCAAACTGGTCTGTTTTCATAACACATTAAGGGAGGCAGAGTAATGAAGGCTTACACCGAATATTTAAAGTTTCATACTGGCACACACCGTGCTTACATTCATCTCACGCCGCAGATCGAGCAGATCGTGAGCAAAAGCGGCATAAAAGAGGGCATGGTTCTGGTCTCCGCCATGCACATTACGGCGGGGGTCTATGTCAATGACAATGAAGATGGCTTAATCCAGGACATCGATCAGTGGCTTGAGAGACTGGCGCCATTCAATGCGGATTACAAGCACCATCAAACGGGAGAGGACAACGGCGACTCGCACCTGAAGGCGCTATTGATCCATCACCAAGTGATCGTGCCAATCACCGCAGGGAAGCTGGACCTTGGCACCTGGCAGCGGATTTTCTACGCAGAGTTCGACGGCCAGCGGGACAAGCGCGTAATCGTAAAAGTGATGGGCGAATGAGCGAAAAAAAGGAGGGCGGCAATGCCGCCCCCAACGCAAATGCTTACGAGATCGCTCGTAAGTGCCCGGATGAGTTTAGAGGTGGAACACCAGTCCAGCACTGTACCGGAAGTTGTTGTTAAACGAAAAGCCGTTGGTCCGGATCGACATCCAGTCAAACTGCCCAACACGAACTGCCAAACGCGGCTTTATCTTGGCATCTACGCCGCCACCAAACATCATGGCGAACCCGCTGTCACTGATGGAGACACCACCGGATGAGAGCGACTGGTGAATTCCACCAAACAGACCGTGCGCAAACAGACGGAAATTCTGATTGTGCGAGGTCGAGATAGTCGGGCCAAAAGTGTAGGTGTAGGTGTGATACGGAAGACCCGAAACGGATGTGTAGTTGCCGCTGAAATCACCGGTGATTCCGAGCCAATCCTTTACGTTGCCGGTAACTGCGCCATTCCAGCCGTTCAAGCCGGTACCGTCCAGGTTGGAGTACTGATAGCCGCCGAACACTTCCGCCTTGCTTTCCTGGGCGGAAGCAGCCAGTGACATCAGTATCAACACAATCGCGACGCCTGCAAGTTTACGCATTCTGCATACCTCGGTAATTTGGATTTGCACCCCGCCTCTGGGCGATCCAAACTTCCCAAAGCCGCGCTACTGAGCTGGTGGCCGTATACGGCCCGGTGCATGACTATTCCAATATGGGCCGTGTCCCCCAGCAAGTAACGGAAGATAGGGTCATTGTCCTTCCGTAAGGGGTGTTTCATGGGAGTTTTGGCATCAGGTTGGAAGGGAAACTCTCAAGTCGGCCAGCTACTTCCGTTTCTGAAACGCGAATGACCGAGACCACCGCGTGTGATCACAAGTAACTGATTAACCAGTAGCTTACGGGAACTTGTACCCAGGTTTCAGCGCGCAGCGAAAGACTTTGGTCTGGTCTTTATTCACGCGGGAATTGCAACTGGCCCAACTCAGAAAAAGGTTCGGCCCCAGGGGGAAGATGACGCTGGTTCCATTTACGTCGGCCATTATGGTCACGCCTTCGGCGTTGGCAGGCATGGTGAAGTTCAAGCCATCTCCAAAGATCACAGGATAAGACTGGCGGGCAACATCGCCCTTCAAGGTATGAAAGACTTCCGCTTCCACCAGGAAAGTTGCCGTATCGGACCAATTGCGGACGGAAACGTTCAGGTAGCGTCCGTTTTCGGCGAAGTTATCACTTTCGATCTTGGTGAACGGGCAGGGGCCGGCAATGCAGGAGGCGCGGGCATTACGGAACTCATTGCCGTCCCCGGCATCGAGCGAGACTGACTCGATGGCTGCCTTCCATTTGCCATCCGGCGAGCAGGGTGGCTGTCCGTTGCAGCGGACATTTCCCTGATTCACTATTTCAAAAGATTTCACTGCACTGCCTACGTTCGCCGAGGTAGCCGATTTGATCGAGTAACGGGCAACGACGTTGGAAATTACCACCCCTGGTCCGGAGACCTGTGGGCGCACTTCCGGCTTCGCGGGTTCCAGATGCGCGACGTAAAGCTGGTCGCCGGCATAGTCTTTTACATCGAGCGGCTTGTAATCGGGGTGACGAAAATGGAGTGTGATGGGCTCGCCGTGGCGTACCCGGCGTTGCAGCGCCAGGGAGAAAAATCCGCTGGCGTCAGACCTGGACTCGGATGCCGCCATGAGCCTGTCGGCTGTGACCACAACATCGGCGATCGGCATCTCTTTGCGGGGATCGCTGTCCTTGCGAATGATCGCGCCCTTTAGAGTGATTGCCTTGTGCTGGGCCAGTTCGCGCACCAGCAGGACACCGAAGGGTATCAACACCATCAGGGTGATCCAAACCGCCGTGCGCGCGCCGCGACGCATGATTTCTATACCTTAACAAAATCGGTTTGCCGACGGCAGCGCCCGAACCTAGGCCGTCATGGCAGGTTACTTCTGGGCGACCCGGTCTGCTTTTAACACAACAAGTTCGTTTAAGATTTGCGAAGTGACTCAGCGCACAATCGGGGATTTCCATCTTTCACGGCGCAGCCTGATGAAACGAGGGCTCGGCCTGGCGCTGGGCGCGCCGCTCCTTAAGCTTTCTGCCCTGGCGCAGACCAGCAAACGGATCTCGCCCGCCTCGATGGTTCCAGCGTCACAACTTACCCCCGAAGATGACGCCTTCCTTGAGGAGATGGAGCGGCTTCAGTTCTGTTATTTCTGGGAGCAGACCAATCCCGAGACCGGGCTGGTTAAAGATCGCAGCAACGTGCGCGCCACTGACAAATCAGTCGTGGCCAGCATTGCGGCCACCGGTTTCGGGCTCACGGCAATCTGCATCGGGCAGAAGCGCGGCTACGTTTCTATGGTGGATGCCCGTAAGCGCGTGATTAATACGCTCCGCTTTTTGTGGAAGAAGCTTCCGAACCATCGCGGATTTTTTTATCACTTCGCGAACCTTAATACCGGCGAGAGAATCTGGGATTCGGAAGTCTCCTCGGTGGATACGGCGATACTGCTGTGCGGAATTCTCACCTGCCGGCAATATTTTGAGAACTCCGACGTGAACCAGCTGGCGGATGCGGTTTTCAATCGCGTGGACTGGACGTGGCTGTCGGAAGACACCTCGCTGCTGCCGCACGGCTGGACGCCGGAGATCGGATTTCTGCCTTACCGCTGGGATGGCTACAGCGAACTGATGATGATGTATCTGCTGGGAATGGGGTCATCGGCGCATCCGCTGCGGGTGGATACCTGGAACGCCTGGAAGCGCACCATCTTTGAGTACGATGGATTGCGGTATATCGGCGCCTTCGCACCGCTTTTTATTCACCAGTACTCGCAAGCCTGGTTTGATTTCCGCAGCAAGCGCGACCGTTACGCGGATTACTTTCAGAACTCGGTGATCGCTACCGAGGTGCATCGCCGCTTCTGCCTGGAACTGCGGGGACAGTTTCCGGATTACAGCGAAGATTTCTGGGGGATCACTGCGTCCGACTCGGCCAATGGTTACGTAGTGTGGGGCGGCCCGCCAGCGATCGGCCCGATCGACGGCTCGGTTGCGCCCAGCGCGGCCGGCGGGTCTCTACCGTTCATGCCGCAACCCACGATAAGGGTACTGCGGCACATCAAAAACAACTACGGAGACCGGGCGTGGAGCGCTTATGGTTTCGTGAACGCGCTGAATCCTGCCAGAGGCTGGTACGACACGGACGTTGTCGGGATTGATACAGGCGTAACCATGATCATGGCAGAAAACGCCCGCACCGGATTCGTATGGGACACGTTCATGAAGAACCCGGAGGCGAAGCGGGGTATGCAGCTGGCAGGATTCCAAACCTATTACCAGCCCTCGGTCGAATAGCTACCTTGCCGGGCTCCGCATAGCCAGCTTAAATGAAACATTTTAACAAACCGGGTCTCCTCCGGAATCATCTCAGAACAATCGGAGGACGCTCATGCCCGATTCCAGCCGCATCCATGCTGTTCCAACCCAGCCTTCCACAACCAATCGATGGGGTATAGCCGTCGCCGGAGTGGTTATGCAGATCGCGCTGGGCGCAGTGTACGCCTGGAGCGTGTTCCGCATACCATTGAGCAAGGCGTTCGGATGGACCATTTCGCAGGTTACGTTCGCTTTCACGCTTAGCATTCTCACTCTGGGTTTTGCCGCTTTTGTGGGCGGCTTGTGGATGCGAAGGTCTGGCCCAAGAGTGGTTGCGGTGGCGGCCGGAATCTTATATGGCCTGGGCGTCTTTCTCGCCAGCTTCTCCGCAGGTCGGCTGTACTGGCTGTATTTCTCATATGGCTTGATCGCCGGCATCGGCCTGGGGCTCGGATACATTGTGCCCGTGGCCACGCTGGTCAAGTGGTTTCCTGACAAGCGCGGAATGATCACCGGTCTCGCGGTTGCAGGATTCGGAGCGGGCGCGCTGATTACCGCTCCCATCGCCAGCCGTTTGATCGTAAACATCGGAGTGCTGAAGACATTCTCGGTGCTGGGCGCGGCCTATTTCATCGCTGTGACCGGCGCAGCGCTCTTCATGAAAGATCCACCCCCGGATTACGTGCCGGCGGGCTGGAAGCCTTCGGCAACCCAAACCAAACAGCGTTCGGCAACCGATTACACGCTTCGCGAAGCGTTGCGTCAGTGGCAGTGGTACGCGCTGTGGGCGATCCTATTCTTGAACACCTCAGCCGGCATATCGATCATCTCGCAAGCCGCGCCTATGGCGCAGGAGATCACTGGCGTGACCGCGGCAGTGGCCGCCGGCATGGTGGGGATTATTTCAATAGCCAATGGAGCCGGACGTTTTCTGTGGGCATGGTTTTCTGACCTGATTGGTCGGCGCACAGTATTTCTCACAATGTTCCTGGTGCAAGCAATGGCATTCTGGCTGCTAACCAGCGTTTCGACCTTTACCATTTTCACCAGTATCGCTTTTGTGATTTTGATGTGCTATGGGGGAGGTTTTGGCACTATGCCTGCCTTTGCCGCCGACTATTTCGGGCCCAAAGATGTGGGATCAATTTACGGATTGATGCTTACGGCGTGGGGATTTGCCGGCGTACTGGGGCCGACTCTGATCGCGCGCATCCGGCAGGGCACTGGACACTATGCCCAGGCCCTGCATGTGATTTCGATCATCATGCTGGTAAGCGCCGTATTGCCCCTTTTCACGCGCCCGCCGCAAGCGCACGCGCGCGACAAGAACCGCAGAGCCGCTTAGGAACTCAACACGAAGGGTACGAACGTACGCGAAGGAATACTGGGCGACGGTAAAACAGCAGTGGCGAGGATTCTTTCGTGTCCCTTTGAGTTTCTTTGCCGTTGAAAATAAAACACCACGAAGTGCCCGAAGGAAATCCGAAAGTCAGCAGCTCCAGCGAAGCAGGGTTGCGCCGACCGTGAAGCCTGCTCCGACCGAGGCGAGCAGCACCAGGTGCCCTTTCTTCAGCTTGCCTTCCTGGCGTGCGGTTTCCATGGCCAGCGGAATGGTGCCGGCGGTGGTGTTCCCGAAGCGGTCGATATTGATGATCACGCTCTCAGGTTTCAGGCCCAGCCGTTCCGCGCTGGCAAGGATGATTCGTTGGTTGGCCTGGTGCGGGATGAACACATCAATGTCGCTGCCCTTCAGACCGTTGCGACACAAAAGCTTCTCGCAGAGCTCGGCCTGTTTTTTCACCGCGAATTTGAAAACGGTCTGGCCGTCCTGGTGAACATAGTGCATGCGCTTGTCGACGGTTTCGTGAGTAGCAGGATGCAGGCTGCCGCCGGCAGGCATATAGAGAGCGCAGCCGCCTGAGCCATCCACTTCGTGCATGAAATCGATGATACCCAGGCCATCGTTATCTGACGCCTCGAGGATCACGGCCCCGGCGCCATCACCAAACAGAATACAGGTGGCGCGATCGGTGTAGTCGAGAATGGAAGACATCACATCGGCGCCGATCACCAGTACCCGCTTGTGAGCGCCGCCGGCAATGAACTGGGTACCGGTCTGCAAGGCATACAAGAAGGCCGAACATGCCGCAGACAGATCGAACCCCCACACACCTTTGGCGCCCAGCTTGTATTGGACAAGGCAAGCGGTGGAAGGAAAGAGCATGTCGGGAGTGACGGTGCCCACGATGATGGCGTCGATCTCATCAGCAGCAATGGCGCGTTCGGCCAGCGCATTCTTCGCCGCTTCCACGGCGAGATCACTGGTGGCCATTCCTTTTTCGGCAATGTGCCGCTCGCGGATGCCGGTGCGACTGATAATCCACTCGTCGGTAGTTTCGACCACCTTTTCGAGGTCAGCGTTGGTAAGGACGCGGGGTGGAACGTAGGTGCCGAGCGCGCTGATTTTTACTTTAGGGCGCGGGGGATTGGCCAATGATCTCTCCAAAAATCAAAACGCTTAATTGTGCAGCAGCCGCGATAGCTTGTCCAACCTTCCGGCGATATAAAAGCCAGGCACCGGCTACCCACTGCACACGCAAGAGCCCGTTACCGTTGCTTCCTTCCGGACCTGGCGGGGTTGGCGGGAGTGCGTCGCGTGGGACCGATGCCTGACTTCATTGATTTTAGCATTGCCGATTTTGTCTGAGACTGAGTGGCCCGCTACAAACCGTGCAAGAACGGAGAACAGCGGTGTTCCACTCTCATGCTGTGCCTTCGGTACTCTATCCTGCAGCAGATGATTCGGCGAACAATACAAATAGAACAATGCAAATAGAACAATGCAAATAGAGATGACCCCGGCACTGTCGATCTCCGCGCGACCAACTGGGCTGGATAGGATTCACGCCTGCCTCGAAGTGTCGCTGTTCCTGATGACGCTCACGGCATTCACGACCTTGGCAGCTACCGGTGGGCTGGATAAAGCGGCGGCGGTGCTGGTCTTTCTCGCGCTACTACTGCGTGGATGGCTGCTGGGAACCCGGCGCTCTTTGCTGGCTTCCGAGCAGGCGACAACGTTACTCACCATAGCGTGTGCCGCGTTTTACGCGGCAGATTTTTTCCTGCTCAGGGCAAACTTCCTGAGCGCAACAGTCCGGTTGGTCCTGTTCGTGATGGTGGTGAGAATCTATTCCGCACGTCGCGACCGCGATTACTACTTTCTGGCAATCATAGCGTTCCTTATGTTGTTGGCCGCCGCCGTAATGACCGTGGACAGCGCCTTCCTGTTTGGGTTCGCATTGTTCCTGCTGGCCGCGGCGGCTACTTTCATTCTGATGGAGATGAAGCACGCAGCGCAGCAGGGCGACTCGACCGTCCACCCAGGCGAGATCAGCGCCAAGCGGTTGGCGCCTGCTCTGGGCGCGACTGCAGTGACACTTGTGCTGGGCACGCTGGCGTTCGGTGGGGCGATTTTCTTTCTGCTGCCGCGGGCTTCCGCCGGCTATTTAAGCGCCTATACTCCAGCCAGCGAAATCGCCACCGGATTCTCCGATTCGGTGCAACTGGGGCGCATCGGAGAGATACAGCAGTCACGGACGCCCGTCATGCACATTCAGATCGAAGGCGACCGCAACGGCACGGCGCAAGTGAAGTGGCAGGGTGTGACCCTGAGCAACTTCGATGGCAAGACCTGGTCACATTCGCGCGAGCAACGGATATTAGGCGCGAACGAAGGCGGCTTTGCGCTTTGGCCTTCTGCTTCTGTCAGCCGGCGGCAACTGCTTCATTACCGCGTGCTGATGGAGCCGGTCGGAAACAATATTTTCTTCCTGGCTCCGGTTCCACAGACTCTGAAAGGAGACTACCGTGTGATCGCGGTGGATGGCGGCGAAGGAGTAAGCAACCTCGATGGCGCACATGCTATCGGCTGGTACCAGGCGACATCGGACATTGCGATGGCTTCGGCCGATCAGTTGAGAAAAGCGGGAGAGCTCTATCCGCCGGTACTCGCTTCGCGTTATTTGCAGTTGCCGCGACTGGATCCCCGGATTGGGCCGCTTGCGCATGAAATCACGCGCAGCTCCAGCAACAACTATGACCGGGCGATGCTGCTGGAAGCATATTTGCGTATTCACTATCGTTACACGCTGCAGCTTTCAAGGCACGTCCCCGAGGATCCGCTGGCAGAGTTTCTCTTCGACCGCAAGCAGGGACACTGCGAGTACTTCGCGTCTTCCATGGCCGTGATGCTGCGGGTGCTTGGGATTCCTGCGCGCGTGGCCAATGGATTTCAGACGGGAGAGTTCAATGACGTGAGCGCAGAGTACATTGTCCGCGCAAGCGACGCCCACTCCTGGGTGGAGGCGTACTTCCCCGGGCAGGGCTGGATCAGTTTCGATCCCACACCCGCAAACAGCGCCTCCTGGCACACGCGCTGGAGCCGCGCGTTGCTGTACCTCGACGCCCTGCATGAATTCTGGCGCGAGTGGGTGGTGAACTATGACACAGGCCATCAGACACATCTGGCGCTGAATGCGCAGACCGTGGGAGAGAAACTGTTGCACTCTGTTCGCGCATGGTACGAGTCGCGCTATCGCAGGCTGCTGGAACTGACGCGGGGGATGGATCGAAACGTCGGCAATGCTCCTGTACGTTGGGCAATATACGCTTTACTTGCGGTGGCCGCTTTGGCCACGCTTTTCTATGCACGGCGGATCTGGAAATTCGCGGTGCAATTTCGCATTGCGGCCAGGCCGGAAACTGCTCCCAGGCATGCGGCCAGTATCTGGTACCGGCGAATGCTGAAGAGACTCGCACGACGTGGCTTGAGAAAATCTCCCGAACAGACACCGCAGGAGTTCGTGTCCGCCATTCCGAGCGAAGCGCTGCGAGGGAAAGTCGAGGAGCTTACCAGGCGCTACGAAGGCGCCCGCTTCGGAGGCTCCGCAATCGACGCGGCAAAGCTGCCGATATTGTACGAAGAAGTCCGGAAGCTTGCGCGCAGAACGCCGGAGACGCTAGAAAAGGAACACGAAGCCGCCGCCTGCAAATAGGTTGTGCTGGCGGCTCTTGTCGAGGGTTACGTTCAGATCGGGCACGCCGGAGTAGAAATCGCGTACCTCTGCGCGCAGCTTGGCCCAGCGGAAGGCGCGCACATCAATGCCGCCACCGATCTGAAAAATGCCAGTATTCGAACTTCCCGGCCCAGGATTGGATCCGATGAATTCAAGCGACGAGTTGTAGCTGAAATGTCCGTAACCTCCGCCGACGCTGACCCACGGCGAAATTGCGATCTGGGGAGCGAAGTTCACGCGCAGCGACGGAGTTACAAAGATGGATTTGTAATCCTTGGGAACCTGATTCACGCTGAAATGGACCTGCTCTTTGAAATTGAAGAGCACCGGAACCTCGACGGCGAACGAGAACAATTCCATGCTCTTGAGCTTATGAGCGTAGTTCAGTTCAAGGCTGAGGCCCTTGCCGCTGTGCAGGATCGGATCAAAAGTGGAAACACCCGTGACGCCATGGTCACTGATGATGGTGCGGCCGATGATTGCCGTAAGTTCCTGGGTCTGCTGGCCTTGCGCCATGCCAAGGAAAGCCCCGCACGAAAACGCAACGGCCAGGAAGAGCTTTCTTCCCACCATTGACCTTCCCATCATCGATCCTCCCATTAGTGCCACCCTTGAACTCAGGTTAGCACGCAAGTGAGGCGTCTCAGCCTGGCCGGGGGATGCCTGATTTGGTGCTGGCGGTGCCTTTAACTTCGTGCCGCGGGCCGCGGGAATAGCGATTTTGCAATGGTAAAATCGAAAGAGAGATGCAGACAGAGACAGCTATTGTAGAGGATGAAAAACCAAAGGCTTCCACCTCTGCCCGGCCGAAGGTCGGGTTTGTAAGCCTGGGTTGTCCTAAAAACCTGGTGGACAGTGAAGTGATGATGGGCCTGCTGCAGAATGCGGGCGCGGAATTGGTGCGCGATCCGAACGAAGCTGACGTTCTGGTGGTAAATACCTGTTCATTCATCGAGAGCGCGCAACAGGAATCTGTGAACACCATCCTGGAGATGGCGCGGCATAAATCAGAAGGCAACGCTAAGACGCTGGTGGTGGCGGGCTGCCTGGTGGAACGCTTTCGCGATGAGATCCGCAGGAACATTCCGGAAGTGGATGCAGTGGTGGGAACGGGCGAGCTGCAGAAAATTTTGAGCGCCTCCGGAATGGCCTCGGCGGTTGCGAGTTCGCCGTTCACGATCCTGCAATCGCGTGCAGAAGGCGATGCCCGAGCGGAGCAGGGCCGGTTCTCGCGGGAGAGCTGGGATGGTGCAATTTCCGACCTGCCGAATTATCTTTACGATGAAGCTACCCCGCGAGTGCTGGCCACTCCCGGATACTCGGCTTATATCAAGATTGCCGAAGGCTGTGATCATCCCTGCAGCTTCTGCATTATCCCGCAGCTGCGGGGCAAATTTCGTTCACGGCGATTCGAGTCAGTGATTGCCGAGGCGGAGCGCCTGGTCACAGACGGGGTGCGCGAGATCACGCTGATCGGGCAGGACACGACCTGTTACGGCGAAGACCTGGGGCTCACCGAGGGCCTGGCGCTGCTTCTGGAAAAGCTGGCAGCAATACCTGACCTGCGCTGGGTCCGCTTCCTGTACGCTTATCCCAATAAGATTACGCGGCGCTTGCTTGAAACTGTTGCTGCCCACGAAAAGATCTGTTCCTACATTGATGTTCCGCTTCAGCACGCTTCGGCCGGGGTGCTGAAACGGATGAAACGCGGAGGGAGCGCCGATATCTTTCTGAAGTCGATTGAGAAGATGCGCCGCACCATCCCCGAAGTGACTTTGCGAACTTCTTTCATCGTGGGCTTTCCGGGAGAGACGGAAGCGGAGTTCAGTGAGCTGTGTGAGTTCGTGAAAGCGGCGGAGTTCGATTGGATGGGAGCCTTCGCCTACTCCGACCAGGACGGAGCAGCGGCGTTCCAGCTCGGAGACAAGCTTTCGATTCGCGAGATCGAGAGCCGGCGCAAGCACCTGATGAAAATGCAGCAGCGCATCAGCCGGCATAGAAAGAAGACGATGATCGGGAAAGAATTCGACCTATTGTTGCAGGGGACTTCGGAAGAGAGCGAAATGCTGCTGGAAGGGCGCACGCAAATGCATGCGCCTGAAATCGACGGCAAGCTGTTCGTGAACGAATTCCCCGAAGAAACTGAGCTTGTTCCGGGCAATTTTTATCGTTGCCGCATTACTGAAGCGCACGATTACGACCTGGTGGCATCCATCATCTAGTTAGGCCACGCAAATAGTTATGCCACGCAAAAAGGCGATACAGCTTCGCTGTCCAACCTGCAAGACTGAGGTCAAGAGCACAGATACCGAATTCCCTTTCTGCAGCGAGCGTTGCCGGCTGATCGACCTGGGCCGGTGGGCAAGCGGGCACTACGTGATTTCGTCTCCCGTGAAAGATGTTGAAGACGAATATGGCGGAGACGAGCCGGACCCCGGAAGACATGAATCCTGATTCTTACAGCAGCATCAGCCAAAAATATTGAGCACAATTCAAAGCCGCGGCCGGGCTCCGTTGTGGGCAAGCACGATTGCCACGGTCGCGGGACTGGGGAAGCTGAGGCCAGGTCCGGGGACGTGGGGGTCCGCCCTGGCGGTGCTCACCTGGTTTCTCATTTCCCAGGTTATCCCTCCCGAGTTGCAACGCGGCGCTCTGATTCTGCTGTCGCTGGCGGTTATAGCAATCGGCATTCCTGCAGCAACGAAAGTGGCGAGCGCATACGGCAATAAAGACCCACAAAACGTGATCATCGACGAAGTTGCGGGGCAGTGGATCACGCTGATCGCGGTTCCGGTCGCATGGAAATCTCTGTTGGTGGGCTTTATACTTTTTCGAGGGTTCGACATTTTCAAGCCGCCGCCGATCCGGCGTATTGAAACACTGCCGGGTGGTTTCGGCATCGTACTGGATGACGTTGCTGCGGGAATTTGTGCATCGATCATGATGCATTTACTCCTGTATCTGGGCTGGCTGTAAAGCATTGGAAGATGGTGATGACTATTTCGGACCGATTGCTGGGCAAGAAAAACGTGAACGGGCATCCGCACATTGAGGGGGTGCAGCCGGCCGCAGCATTGCCGGGCGGCGAGGTCCGGATCACGGGGAATGGATTGCGGCCGCAGGATTTTCGCCGCCCGCGAGTACGCTTCGGCGATATCGAAGGCAGCGTGCTGATCAGTTCCGACGAGTTCCTGGTCGCGCGAGTACCGGCCGGCGCATCCAGCGGTCCGGTAATCGTTTCGACCAATGGGAATACCAGCAACGCACACCAGCTGCGGGTGGCGGTGCCCATTGCCGGCAACCTGCATCCGGTTACCAACCCCGCCCTGGACGCAGAAGGCAACATCTTCGTTACATTCTCCGGTAGCCGCGGCCAAAAAGTAGATGTCGCTATCTACCGGATCGACACTAATTACGAAATCAAACCGTTTCTCCCCAATATGATGAACGCGACGTCGATTGCCTTCGACCGGGTGGGCCAGATGTATGTTTCGTCGCGCCACGATGGTGCCGTGTACCGCGTGGCGCCCAACGGAACTGTTTCAACCTATGCCGAGGGTATGGGAATCGCGACCGGCATTGCTTTCGACAATGCTGAAAATCTTTATGTCGGAGATCGCAGCGGTACCGTTTTCAAGATCGGCAAGGACCGGCAGATTTTTGTCTACGCCACACTGGAGCCGAGCGTGTCTGCTTATCACCTGGCGTTCAATGCCAAGGGAGAGCTTTTCGTCACCGGACCAACGACCTCGAGTTTCGACTGCATCTACAAAATCGATCCCAACGGTTCGGTTTCCACTTTCTATCGGGGCCTGGGGCGGCCGCAAGGCCTGGCGTTCGATCGCGAGGGAAGCCTGTATGTGGCCGCGTCGCTGGCGGGAAAACGCGGAATCGTAAAAGTCACGCCTCGCGGCGAGGCCGCGCTGCAGGTTTCCGGACAGGGACTGGTGGGGCTGGCATTTGCCCCGGGCGGCTCGGTTGTGCTGACCACTACGGATTCGGTTCATCACCTTTCATGGGATATTCAAGGCTTGTCGCTGCTTCCCGAGAGTGCGGCGTAAAACCGGCAGTGATTCGCTTTTCATTTACACTGCTCACGTGAATGCGGAAATTGTTGCCATCGGCTCGGAGCTGTTGACGCCCTTCCGGCAGGACACAAATTCCTTATACCTCACCGAGAAGCTCAATCAGCTTGGCATCTCAGTAATCTTCAAAGTTATAGTCGGCGACAGTCTGCAGCAGCTCACTACGGCCGCGGCGCAGGCCATGGCGCGCGCGGAACTGGTCATCTTTATGGGAGGACTGGGTCCTACTGAGGATGACCTGACACGCGAGGCGGTCGCGGCATCCCTTGGGCTACCGCTCCGGCGGGACATGAGCATTGTGAGCGCGCTGGAGAAGAGATTCGCCGAGCGGGGCTGGAAGATGGCTCCCAACAACCACAAGCAGGCGGATGTGATTGCAGGGGCGGCAGTCCTGCCCAACGCGAACGGTACGGCGCCAGGACAATGGATTGCAGGGAGATATGACGGCGCGGAAAAGATCGTTCTGCTGCTGCCCGGCCCTCCCCACGAGTTGAAGGCGCTGTTCGAAGAGCAGTGTTGGCCGAGATTGAAAGCCAAGATTCCGGAGCAGCACATTGCCACACGCGTTCTGAAGATAGCCATGATGGGCGAGTCGCAATGCGACGCGCGGGTTGCGCCCATCTATAAGCAATTTGAAGACGTGGAGACCACGATTCTCGCCGGCGCGGGAGAGATCCAGCTGCACTTGAAAACTAAAGCAGCATCGCTTGAGCAGGCCAGCGCCCGGCTGAATGAGCTGGTGGATAAATTGGAAGAGGAGCTCCAGGACTTCGTGTTCTCTGATAACGGAGATTCGCTGGAACAGATTGTGGGCTATTACCTGCAGATGAGAAACGCGACGCTGGCAGTGGCGGAGTCGTGTACGGGCGGGCTGCTGGCGGAACGCATCACTTCCATCGGCGGGAGTTCGCGATATTTCTTGGGCGGGGCGGTAGTTTACTCGAACGAGCTGAAAACGGAGTTCGCGGATGTTCCTGCTGAGCTCATCGAAATGCATGGAGCGGTCAGCAAGCAAGTGGCGGTTGCGCTGGCCGAGGGCATTCGCAAGCGCTGCAGGGCAAGCTTTGGAATTGGGATCACCGGCGTGGCGGGCCCGACTGGCGGGACTCCGGAGAAGCCGGTGGGCCTGGTATTTCACGCTCTGGCAGGAGAGCGAGGAACGGAAGTGGTGGAGAAACGGTTTGGCGGCGATCGCAATCGCATTCGCTGGTTCGCCAGCCAGCAGGCGCTGGATATGGTCCGCAGGAAACTGATGTAGGGGTCATGCGGATTTTTGTGGCGCTGGAAATTCCGGAGGCGGTGCGAACGAGGATTGCGAGTTTCATCGACCATATTCGTGAATTCGCGCCGCAGGCTCGCTGGGTGCGGCCCGAATCCTTGCATCTCACGCTAAAGTTCATTGGGGAAAAGCAGCCGGCGGAGGTCGAGCGGATTATTCAAAGCTTGGCAGAAATCAAGGGCGAAGGCTGTTTCGACGTGGTATTTCGCGGCTCCGGGTTCTTTCCGAATGCGAAAGCGGCACGGGTGCTTTGGGTGGGCATCAAAGAGAATTCTCATTTGACGAAGCTGGCAAACCTGGTGGACGAGGCCTGCGGCAAAACCGGAGTTGCTCGTGAGGAGCGCGAGTTCAACCCGCATTTGACCCTGGCGAGGGCGGGCAGTTCGGGTGTGCCATATCAGATCCAAGGGGATCGCAAGAAGCGTACTTTCGAAAAGCTGCAGGAGCGGCTTGCGGAAATGGAGACTCCGGATTTCGGTACGATGAAAGCCTGCGAGTTCATTCTTTATCACAGCAAACTTTCTCCCAGGGGTGCACACTACACTGCTCTGGCGCGCTTCTTGCTGGAAAAATCATGAAAACAGCTTTGCTGGTGGCCGGGTACAGTTACCTGCTCGGATCGATCCCTTTCGGATATCTGCTGGTACGTTTTGTGCGCGGCCAGGATGTCCGCGCAACCGGCAGCGGGAACATTGGCGCAACCAATGTGGCAAGATCATCCCCTCTATTGGGGTTGCTTACACTGCTCCTCGACGGCATGAAGGGCTTTATTGCGGTGCTGATGGTGCGCGTTTTTTGGCCGCACGCCGATACGCGGCTAAGCGCGCTGGCTGCGTTTTGCGCAATCGTGGGACACATGTTCCCGGTCTGGCTTAAGTTTCGTGGCGGCAAAGGGGTTGCGACGGGACTGGGCTCATACATCGCCGTGGTGCCGAAAGCGATTCTGGTTGCAGTCGGAATTTTCGTGGCGTTGGTTGCGGTGTTTCGCTACGTTTCGCTGGGTTCCATTATCGCGGTTGCGCTGCTGCCTTTACTGGCATTCGCGCTTGATGACTGGCGGCAGGCTGCTCCCCTGCTTTTGCTGTCAGCTTCTTCACTGCTCATCGTTGCGAAACATCACCCCAACATTCGCCGTCTGATTGCCGGGAATGAGCCACGTTTCGCGGAGCGCAAGTGAGCCGCATCGCAATCATCGGCGCCGGCGCGTGGGGCACGGGGCTGGCTATTGTTCTTGGGCGCAAGGGCGGTCACGAGGTGCGGCTATGGGCCCACGAGCCGGAAGTTTGTGAATCGATCACGCAGCGCCGGGTGAACGAGCTTTTTCTTCCCGCACAGGCGATACCTGAGAACGTCCATCCTACTAACAGCTTCGCGGATGCTACCAGGTCGGCCGAAATTGTAGTCGGCGTTATGCCGTCACATCACTGTCGCGCAATTTTTGAGAAGCTGTGTTCCTTGATGGAACCTTCGATGTTGCTGGTGAGCGCCACCAAAGGATTGGAAAACGGCACGCTGTTACGCATGACCGAAGTGGTTTCACAGGTGGTATCGGAAGGGTGCGGATTCACACCGCGAGTGGGCGCGCTGAGCGGGCCAACGTTTGCGAAAGAGGTCGCGCGCGGAGATCCAACCGCGATAACCATTGCTTCGCATGACGCCGAATTGCAGAGCACCATTCAGCGCGAATTCAGCGGTCCTACATTTCGCGTTTACACCAGCGGCGATCTGATCGGAGTGGAATTGGGTGGAGCCCTCAAGAACATAATCGCGATTGGGGCGGGAGTTTGCGATGGCTTGGGATTAGGACACAACTCAGTGGCCGCGCTGATCACTCGGGGCCTGGCGGAGATGACGCGATTGATAGTAGCTTGCGGCGGGGGTCCGCAAACCATGGCAGGACTGGCGGGGCTGGGTGATCTGGTGCTCACCTGCACCGGAGGGTTGTCACGTAATCGCAGCGTGGGCGTGGAACTTGGCAAAGGGCGCAAGTTACCGGACATCATCGCCGGCATGCACGGCATGGTGGCGGAGGGCGTGTTTACCACCGGCGCTGCGGTCGAGTTGGCAAAGAGGTATCAAGTGGAGATGCCGATTACCCAGCAAATGCACTCCATCCTGAATAGCGGCAAGTCGCCGCGTGAAGCCATTCAGGAACTTATGTTGCGGAGCGCCAAGCGGGAGACGGAATTCCATTCCTAGAGCACGAGCTCAGGCAGATGACAGTTCCCGGTTCTCAGTTTCAGGCGATTCGTTCGTAAGCGCCCAGTGCGACTTCCCTTTCCGTCATCTCTGCGCACCGATGATCGATCTTCTTATACTCATCAGCATGTTGGAGACGGAAGTTCTCATAGGCTGCCCGTGAAGTCCAGTAGTCGAGTGTGACGTAACGGCCGGGTTGGTTCAGGTCACGCACCAGATCAGTCCCGCAATAATTTGGGTCCTGGCGAAAGAAGTTGGCCCACTCGCCTTCCGACCCATACACAATTTGAAATTGCGGTTCGAATGTCTGTTTGATTTGAAATTCCCAGATCAGCAAATACCCCCAACTTACGGTGGTCATTTTTGGAAGCACCCCTTTCTTTAAGGCTCCGCACGGAAAACGGTAATTGAACCGGAGTACTTTGGTAATCCAATCAATGTAGAAGTCGCAAGACCGGCTGTTCCAGGCACAGTAGAATTTTTGAGATCGTGCCGTAATCTGCGCGCTTGAAACTGCCTATCCCAAATCGGATCCCTGTGTTGTATGTAATTCTGGGCGTGTTGCTTCTTATCAGCAGCGTGCCCATGTATTTCTACTCGGAACGGGTGGAATCGATCAATCGCGAACGGCTGATCACCAACGAGCGGCTGCTGCAGAACACCGTCACACGCTCGCTGGCGGATGACATCGCGCAACACCAGCAATCGTTGCGGCTGATGCTGGCAAACTTATCGTCAGCCGTCCAGGTCGCCAGCGGGAATGACATTAACGCCGAGCATGTGCAGGCGCCCGAACTGCGCGCCCTGCTTGAGACATTTGTTTCCTCGTCGAGCGATCTGGCTTACGCCACTCTGCTGAATTCTGAAGCCAAAGGCATTTCCGCAGGTCGCATCGCGCCCGATGAATTTCTGCAGCGGGAAATGGAACATGCCTATAACGCGGCCCGCGAAGGCCGTGCTTACAGTGGCGAGGCGCTGGTAGTGGGCAGCGGAAAATCATCTCGCACCGTGATGCTGGTCAGCGCGCCCATTATGTACGCCGGGCGCTTTTTAGGCATGATTGCGGCGGTTGAGGACATGCAGTTCCTGATTCGCCGTCTGCAGGAAGTCAGCCGCGGTGGTCTTACGCCTTATGTCATTGACGGCCGCGGCCGGCTGGTCGCCGCCGCCAGCAGCGACTACGCAACTGGTCAGGACATGACCAATCTCGAAATTGTTCGCGCCTTTGAGCAGGACGGAAAAACACAGTTCGTAGCCGCCACTCACGAATTCGACCTGACTGATGGCAAAAAGAACACCGCCATGTTGGGGACGTATTGCCGTGTCAACACTCTCGACTGGGCGGTGATCGTTCAGAAGCCCCGCAATGAAGCCTATCGGGGCGTGTATGAGATGCAGCGCACTGCCCGCCTTCTGGCATTGCTGGCGGTGCTGCTCAGCATCGGCATAAGTATTTTTGCGGCGCGACGGATCACCAATCCTCTTGAAGTGCTGACCGAGTCAAGTCGCGCCATTGCGCGCGGCGATTTCAGCCAGCGGGTGCAATTGAAGAGCCGCACCGAAATCGGCGAACTGGCTGAGACCTTCAACGTCATGTCGGAGGAACTCGAACAGTACGTTGAAGATCTGAAGCGAGCGGCAAACGAAAATCGCGATCTGTTCATGGGCTCGATCCAGATGCTGGCGGGCGCAGTCGACGAAAAGGACCCCTACACGCGAGGCCACTCCGACCGCGTGACCCGCTACTCGGTGATGATCGCGCGCGAGATGAAGCTGGAAGAAGAGTTCGTGGAGATTGTACGCATTTCCGCGCAGCTGCACGATGTCGGTAAGATCGGTATTGAGGACAGAATTCTCAAGAAGCCGGGTGCGCTCACACCGGAAGAGTTTGACGTGATGAAGACGCATACCAGCAAGGGCGCGAACATTCTGCGCCCGGTTGCTCACCTCAAAGACATGATTCCCGGCATTGAACTGCACCACGAATCGCTCGACGGGCGGGGATATCCCCACGGCCTCAAGTCGGACCAGATTCCCTTGCTGCCGCGCATCATCGCGGTGGCAGACACTTTCGATGCGCTCACCACAAACCGGCCTTACCAGCAGGCACGTAGCGGGGCGGATGCCCTGAAAGTAATTCACACTCTTTCCGGCAAGCGGCTCGATCCTACCGCGGTACTCGCTCTAAATGCGATATATGACCGCGGCGAAATCCGCATTCCCCAGCAGATCATGCCCATGCCGGTCGCAGCCTGTGCGGAAATCGCTCAGCCAGAAGCTGTTCGCGCAGCTGCCGCAGGCGAAGTCGCACCAGCCTGAGCCGGCCATGCCTTGTTTTTGACTGCCGCTTCGCTCCCGACCTCATGCTGCTGCGCCGATATAATTGAGGTGCATGATTCAAACTCTGTTCGGCAGCCTGGACGAAAAAGAGAAGCCAAGTTTTCTCGAGCGCATGAAAGAAGCTGTAACGCGCACCCGCGAGAACTTGAGCGAGCGGATCGAGGAAGTTGTCGCGTTCACCAAAGAAATCGATCGCTCTACGCTCGACGACCTGGAGGCGATCCTGATCGGCGCGGATCTGGGCACGACCACCACTCAAGAAGTTCTGCAGAAACTGCGAGAAAAGGCCGACCGCAAGCAGATCAAAGACGTAGCTGAGCTGAAGCGATTGCTCAAAGAAGAACTGCTGCAAATTATCAGTGCCGCCGGTAGCCGCCCGCTCGTCAAGGTAGATGGAACCCCGGAGGTGATACTCGTCGTCGGCGTAAACGGCACCGGCAAGACCACCACTATCGGAAAGCTGGCGCAGGTATTCCGCTCCCAGGGCAAGACGGTTTTATTGTGCGCCGCGGATACCTTCCGCGCTGCGGCCATTGATCAGCTCGAGATATGGGGCCAGCGCACAGGCACGGAAGTGATTCGCACCAAGCCGGGAGGCGATCCGGCAGCTGTGCTTTTTGATGCCCTGCAGGCGGCGACCGCGCGCCATACGGATTTCGTGATTGTCGATACTGCCGGACGCCTGCACACCAAAGCCAACCTGATGGCCGAACTTGAAAAGATGCGGAGGGCCGCGCAGCGCATTATTCCGGGCGCTCCGCACGAGACATTGCTGGTGATGGACGCGACCACTGGCCAGAACGGGCTGCAGCAGGCGAGACTGTTTACGCAGTCGGCAGGCGTGACCGGAATCGCTTTGACCAAGCTCGACGGCACTGCAAAAGGAGGAGTGGTGGTCGCGATCTCGCGCGAACTTGGGCTTCCTGTGCGGTACGTTGGGGTGGGTGAGAAACTGGGCGACTTGCTTCCGTTCGACGCCAGAGACTTCGTGGATTCGCTGTTCGAATAATCTGCAACCTTGAATACATCAGTTCAGTTTGATGAGGGGCTTGTCCGCCGCGCCCTCGACCTCGCTCGCCAGGGCATTGGTTTAGCTTCGCCAAATCCCTATGTCGGCGCGGTTCTCGTTGATTCAAACGGAACTGTGGTCGGCGAAGGTGTGCACACCTATGCTGGTATAAAACACGCCGAAGTTCTTGCGCTCAAGCAGGCAGGTGAGCTCGCCAGGGGCGCAACACTCTACATCAACTTTGAGCCTTGCTGTCACCAGGGTCGCACCGGCCCCTGCGCGGACGCCCTTATAAAAGCCGGCATAAAGCGCGTGGTGGCCTGCATGATGGACCCGAATCCGGCTGTTTCTGGCCGAGGATTTCATCGGTTGCGTGATGCCGGCATTGAAGTAAGCGTTGGAGTCTTTGAGGCTGAAGCCAGAGCACTTAATGAAGGGTTTGCGAAATACATCCGTACTGGCGAACCGCTGATCACCTTGAAATCGGCCATGACGCTCGATGGCAAGATTGCTCCTGCTGAACCCGGCCCATATCACATTACCGGTGACGCCGCCCGCGTCCATGTACAACAACTACGCCATCAGAGTGACGCGATCCTGGCCGGGATTGGAACAGTTCTGGCCGATGACCCTCTGCTGACCGACCGCAGCGGGTTGTCGCGCCGTCGTCCGTTGTTGCGAGTGGTGCTCGATTCCCATTTACGTTTGCCCCTGGAATCGCGGCTGCTGAAAACGGTCGCGAACGACGTTCTCATTTTTTATTCATTGGATAACGAGCAACGGGCGGACATGCTGCACGCACGCGGCGCGTGCCTGGACAAGGTTCCAGTCGCCCAAGGGATGCTCGATATCCGCGCAGTGATGCGCAAGCTGAGCGAATTGCAGATTACGAGCCTGCTGGTTGAAGGCGGCTCGCGCGTGAATACCGCTTTTCTCTCGAGCGGACTGGTGGACAAAGTGTTCCTCTACTACGCTCCGAAGATCCTCGGGCGGGGTGTTCCTTTTGTTGAAAACGACATTCAGTCGCAATTCGCCGAAAAGCTGAGTTCGGCAATACTTCATCAGTTCGGGGAAGATTTCGCGATCGAAGGCTATGTTCGCGACCCGTACGCCGTGAGATCCCCTTAGGTGCTCCCTCCCGTTGCTTCGTGCCCCTCGCGGTCAGCGATATCATAGGTGCCATGTTTACCGGGCTCATCGAGGAAGTTGGAACCGTAGCCAGCGTGAAGAATGCGAAGCAGTCGCACAAGCTTAGGATTACGAGTTCTGAACTGATCAAAGAATTGAAAGTTGGAGACAGCATCGCGGTAAGCGGGGTGTGCCTGACTGCGGTAAGCGTGGATCGGGCATCATTCGAAGCTGATCTGGCGCAGGAAACCTTGTATCGGACGTCGTTCTCGCGCATAAGAGCCGGCGCATTGGTAAACCTTGAGCTGCCGATGCGCGCCAACGCTCGCCTGGGTGGACATATCGTGCAGGGCCATGTGGATGGTACCGGGAAATTTCTGAGCCTGGATGCTATCGCTGAGGGCCAGGATTCCTGGCTGCGGATTGAAGTCCCTCACGGCCTCGAAAAGTACGTCATCGCCAAGGGCTCATTGAGTGTGGAGGGGATCAGCCTGACGGTAACGAAAATCGCAGGTCAGGAAGTGACCATCGCGGTGATTCCGCACACTGCGGAAGCTACTAATCTCAAGTCGTTGAGGCCCGGCGATCCGGTCAATCTGGAGGTTGACGTGATCGCAAAGTATGTAGAAAAAATGATTGCCGGAAAAACGATCGTGCCCACGGAACAAAGTTCTTTGACCATCGAAAAGCTGGTGCGGGAAGGTTTCTAAATCTTCAGCTCATCCAATTCCAGAAACTCGCGCACAATGGGCTCTTCGCATTGCTCCATCTCAGGATAAGTTCCAAAGAATAGAACCCGCGCGTCATGCAGAAACACCACTCGATCAGCCAGCTTGCGGGCCAGCCGCATGTCATGGGTGACGACCACGCTGGTGAGGTGCAGCTGCAACTTCAGGCGCTTGATGAGATCGCCCAGCAATTGAGCCATCAGCGGATCAACCATGGTGGTGGGTTCGTCATACAGAACGCATTCCGGTTGAGCGGCCAGGGCGCGCGCAATTGCGACCGAACGCTTCATGCCGGTAGAGAGCTCGGCGGGAAACAGGTCACGCATCGGCTTCACGCCGACCATGTCAAGCAGGCCATCGACGATCTGGAAAATCTGTTCTTCGCTAAGCTCGCGGCGCTCGCGCAGTGGAAACGCCACATTTTCACCCACGGTAAGGGAATCGAACAGCGCGCCGTTTTGAAACACCATGGTCACTTTTTTGCGAATGCGCTCCAGTTCCTGATTGTCGTAATCGGTGATGTCTTCAAATGCAACGATGACGCGCCCGGAGTCCGGCTTTAGAAAGCCCATGATGTGGTGCAGAGAAACCGACTTGCCGACGCCGCTGCGCCCCAGGATGCAGACGGTCTCTCCCGGCATCACGTCGAAGCTGACGTCTGTCAGGACGTGATTGTCGCCGAAGGCCTTGCTGACGTGGCGGAAGTCGATGTAGGGCGCCCCTTTATGGCCATTTTCGTTGGCTTCCGGCTGCTGAGGTGTCGCGCTCACGGGTTCATAATACACTCTGAGATAAGCGGCCTTTCGCCTCAGTCCACTCGGAAGGTGTGTTCACATTCTCGAACAATGCGCCCCGAAAACCTGCTGTTTCCAGTTCCTTTTGATCGGCGATTCGAGTCGAGACCTGATTGAATAAAGGGTCGATTTTATATCTGCCCTGCCGCAATGACTCCTCTGCCAATTCCGAAAATGCTTTTCGATAAATCGCGCACAGCGGTTGCAGCCTGCCATTAACGCGCGGAACTGTCACCATGGCATCGCTGTGCTGTGAAATAGAGAGAAGAAATCTGAGCAGCGGTCCGGTCAGGAATGGCAAATCGACCGCCAGCATCAGGTTGAGTTCTGTGTTGGAATTATTCAGCGCCGCCTGGATTCCCGCAAGCGGTCCGCAATCAGGATAGGCATCCTCAATCACGCTGCCGAAGTTCGAGAACTTCTGTTTTTCCCCCACGATGAAGACGCGCTCGCTGATCTCGCGGGCGACGGCGAGAGCGCGCTGAAGCAGTGTCTTTCCTTCAATCGCGAGTAAGGCCTTATCTGTTCCCATCCGGGAACTTTTGCCTCCGGCCAGAATAAAAACAGAAGCGTCATCCATTTCCGATTCGCTCGTAAATCTTGCCATTCCTGGACACGTCCAACTCGTTTCGTTATGCAAGACCTAAGAAGGTCTAAGGGAGAAGGTACACGAAAGTAACCTACCCAATCATGGGCAGAAATCAGATGATAGGCCCGTCCGGAGATCCCGGCCGGAACGCCACTATGCCCCAGAAGTTATTGGATGTTCTGATGTTAGGACGTTGTTCTCACGAGTTCTCATGGCCGCGCCGTGCCGCCGACGGGGATTATTATCAGGTCTGCCTGGTGTGCGCCGCGGAATACAAATATGACTGGAAAACCATGCGCCGGACTGAGCGCGTGGAGAGTTCACCGGAAACTCCTTCAGCCCGGCGTTCTCGCAGTCACGCAAAACGGCCGACCTGGGTGCCACGCGCCCGGCGCCTGAAACTCGATACGCCGGTCCGCTATCGTGTCAAAAATCTCGGTAGCTGGCATGAGGGCACCATCGACAATCTCAGCCAGTCTGGCGTGCTGTTCAACGGCCCGCAAAACCTGCCGGCCAATACCCTGGTCGAGATGGTGTTTGAAATGCCGGAAGACATCTCCGGACAGAAAAACAGCACCGTTCTTTGTCAGGGGCGCGTAATCCGTTCCAGGGACTCCGGAAAGCAGAAAGAAGATCAAGCCAGCCTGGCCGCCTCGATTCTGGACTACAAATTCCTGCGCTCGTAGTAACCGTATGAATAGCTTATAGTTACGGCAGGGGAAACCGCTGAGTTGGCAGGTGCCGCCCTCAAAATTGCGTGGAAATTGCACACGCCGCGCATCTAAACTATCGGGAACGGGTTCTCACTCATCAGGAGCGATTCTATGAAGGCCAAACTATACGTGTATCTGGGTGTGCTGCTGCTGTTGTTCAGCATGGGCATCGCCTGCAATAAAACTCCCAATGATGCACAAATCGGCAACGATGTTCAGAATAAGCTGAACGCCGACTCCGGTCTGCAAGGCAAACAGTTAAGCGTGCAGTCGGCCAACGGGACGGTCACGCTCTCCGGCAATGTCGCTAATGACGGTGAACGCGATGCCGCGGCGCGCTATGCGGCTTCGGTGCCTGGGGTGAAGCAGGTCATCAACAATCTGCAGGTGGCTCCGGCTGCGCCTGCAATCGCGGAAGCAACGCCCGAGTCAACACCGGAACGGGTGAAGCCCGCCCCGGCACGCGCGCGCAAGCGGGTTGTGAAGGAGCACCGAGCGGAGCCAAGCGAGCCCTCTAATTCCATGCCGCCGCCACCTCCGGCCAATACTGCTGAGAGCATTACGCCGACAGCTCCGCCACCGCCGCCGCAGAAGCTCACCATCCCCTCCGGTACAACCCTGGCGGTAAGGCTGGTTGACACGATCGATTCCGAACGTGCCCAACCCGGGCAAACCTTTCATGCCACGCTCGATTCGCCGCTGGCGGTCGAGGGTGAAACTGCGGTGCCCGCCGGCTACGACGTCGAGGGCCACATCATCGACGTTAAGAGCGCCGGGAAATTTGCCGGACAATCCGTGCTGGTACTGCAACTCGATCGTCTCAAGGTGGGCGAGAAGTATTACAACATCCAGACTGACCAGTTCCGGCGGCAGGGCTCTTCACGCGGGAAGAACACGGCGGAAAAAGTCGGTGCAGGTGCTGGTATTGGCGCAATTATCGGGGCAATCGCCGGCGGAGGTAAGGGAGCTGCTATCGGCGCCGCTGCTGGCGGCGGTCTCGGCGGGGGCGTTCAAGCTGCAACCAAGGGCCAGCAAATCAAGCTGCCTTCCGAAACTGTGTTGAACTTTACGCTGCAGGGGCCAGTGACCGTGGTTGCGACCAATCGGGGGCCGAATGAAAACCGGCCGCGTCTGGGCGATTCTCAATAGTCTGCTAAAAGGCCGGGCAGTTTTGCCCGGCCTTTTCTTTTTGACAATTCTTTACAGTCCAACCTCTTAGCGCCAATCATCGACAAAAAATTGAGCCTTTAGTCGGTTCGATACTCATCTAAAATTTGAGCGGTGAGCGGCAATCTTGTAATTTCTCATCGTTCATTTCTGATTTCTCGCTGGCTGTTCTCCGGTAAGTCTTAGTAGAGGGCTCCTATGTGGATTGTTGCGCTGGCGCTTCGCCGGCCATACACCTTCGTCGTTCTCGCGATTCTGCTTCTGATTCTCGGCCCCATCGTCATACTGCGTACTCCTACTGATGTCTTTCCCAATATCAACATTCCAGTTGTCAGCATCGTGTGGAATTATGGCGGCCTTAACGCTCAGGAAATGAGCGCCCGCATCGTCACTATTACCGAGCGCGCGCTGACCACGCTGGTGGATGACATTTCTCACATTGAGTCGCAGTCGTTGAACGGAGTGGCAGTCGTCAAAGTATTTTTTCAGCCTGACGCGAAAATCGAGAAAGCTATCGCGCAGGTCACTGCCATCTCGCAAACTCAGTTGAGGCAGCTGCCGCCCGGGACTACTCCGCCGCTGGTAATCAGCTATAACGCCTCATCCGTGCCGATCCTCCAATTGGCCATGTCCGGCCAGGGCCTTTCCGAGCAGCAACTGAACGACCTCGCTCTGAATTTCGTCCGCACTCGCCTGATCACCGTTCCCGGCGCCGCGGTTCCGTACCCTTACGGCGGCAAGACGCGCCAGGTACAGGTCGATCTCGACATGCCGGCATTGCAGTCGAAAGGACTTTCGCCAGTCGATGTGGTCAACGCCATTAGCGCGCAGAATCTTATTCTGCCCGCCGGCACCTCTAAAATCGGAGAACTTGAATACGACGTCGATATCAACGGCAGTCCGCAGCGCGTAGAAGAGCTAAACGACCTGCCCATCCGGCGCGTGGGTGCAACCACAATTTACATTCGTGACATCGGGCATGTGCGCGACGGCTTTCCGCCGCAGACCAACATCGTGCGCGTGAACGGACAGCGCGCATCGCTGGTCACGGTACAAAAAGCCGGTAACGCTTCGACCCTCGATATCGTGGACGGCATCAAGGCACTGCTGCCTCGGATTCAGGCGGCCCTTCCTCCCGAACTTAAAATCGATCCGCTGGCCGATCAGTCCCTGTTCGTTCGCGCTTCCATCAACGGCGTGCTCAAAGAAGCCAGCATCGCTGCCTGTCTTACCGGCCTGATGATCCTGCTCTTCCTGGGCAACTGGCGAAGCACGGTGATTATCGCAGTCTCCATCCCGCTTTCGATTCTTACTTCGATCGTGGTCATGAGCGCGCTGGGCGAGACCATCAACATCATGACCCTCGGCGGCCTTGCGCTGGCGGTGGGAATCCTGGTCGACGATGCGACCGTCGAAATCGAAAACATCAACCGCAACATCGCGCAGGGCAAGGAAATTCAGCACGCAATTCTGGATGGCGCAGCGCAGATTGCTGTTCCGGCGTTCGTTTCAACCCTTGCCATCTGCATCGTGTTCGTGCCGATGTTCTTCCTGACCGGCGTCGCGCGCTACCTGTTCGTACCGCTGGCGGAAGCAGTGGTTTTCGCGATGCTGGCGTCTTATCTGCTTTCCCGGACACTGGTTCCAACCATGGCCAAATATCTGTTGCGCGGCCACGAGCATGAGGCTGAACAGCTTGACGAGCAGAGCCGTAACCCGCTGGTTAAGCTGCAGGTTCGCTTTGAGCACGCCTTCGAACGCTTCCGTGACTCTTATCACGCTTTGTTGCAAGGCGCTCTCGAGCACCGCAGGGCATTTCTGTGGGCATTTTTCATCGCCTGCTTCGGTTCCTGTCTGCTGCTGGTCCCCTGGCTCGGCCGGGATTTCTTCCCCAGCGTGGATGCGGGCCAGTTCAAGTTGCACCTGCATGGCCGGGCCGGTACTCGTATCGAAGAGACCGCCCGGCTTTGCGATCTGGTGGACAACACCATTCGCGAGCAGATTCCGCCCGGGGAAATGGGCACAATTATCGACAACGTCGGATTGCCTTATAGCGGAATCAATCTTTCTTACAGCAATTCCGCTCCAACCGGCCCGGCCGATGCGGATATTCTGGTCAGCCTTAAAGCCGGCCATGGGCCTACGCCGAAATACGTTCACGCTCTTCGAAAAGTATTAAAGAACAAGTTTCCGGGAGTGGATTTTGCATTTCTGCCGGCCGACATCGTGAGCCAGATTCTGAACTTCGGCTTGCCGTCGCCGATCGACATTCAGATCACCGGGAACAATCTTGAGCAGAATCGCAGATTTGCCGATGGCTTGCTGCAGCAGGTCAGGCTGGTTCCGGGCACTGCCGACATGCGCATTCAGCAGCCGTTTGACGAGCCTTTCCTGCACATCAACGTGGACCGCACCAAGGCACAGCTTGCCGGCTACACCCAGCGCGATATAGCGCAGAATCTGCTGATTTCGCTGAGCGGAAGTTTCCAGACATCGCCAACCTTCTGGCTGAATCCGAAGAATGGCGTCAGCTATTCCATCGCCACCCAATCGCCCCAGTATCGGCTGGACTCGCTGCCGGCCCTCGAGAATATCAACGTCACTGGTCCCGGAAGCGTTCGCCCGGAAATTTTGGCCAGCCTCGCGTCCATCAGCCGCGGTTCGGGAATGTCAGTGGTGTCGCACTACGATATTCAACCGGTAATCGACATCTATGGCTCCGTGCAGGGGCGCGACCTGGGCGGGGTCTCTGATGACATCGGTAAGATCCTCGATCAGGCACGCAAGCAACTTCCGCGCGGGTCAGAGTTGACCATGCGGGGACAGGTGCAGACCATGGTGTCTTCTTACTCCGGCCTGCTGTTCGGTCTGGCCTTCTCCATCCTGCTGGTCTATTTCCTGATTGTCGTGAATTTCCAATCGTGGCTTGATCCATTTATCATCATCGCCGCGTTGCCGGCGGCCCTGGCTGGAATCTGCTGGTTCTTGTTTATTACGCACACCAACCTCAGCGTTCCTGCGTTGACCGGGACCATCATGTGCATGGGTGTAGCAACCGCCAACAGCATCCTGGTTGTCAGTTTTGCCAAAGAGCAGATGGATGAAGGTAAAAATGCTGTCGAAGCGGCGCTCTCGGCTGGTTTCACGCGCTTTCGTCCAGTACTGATGACGGCGCTGGCCATGATCATTGGAATGGTCCCGATGGCGATCGGGCTGGGTGAGGGCGGAGAGCAGAATGCGCCTTTGGGGCGCGCCGTAATTGGCGGCCTGCTGTTTGCCACCACCGCCACCCTGTTTTTCGTACCCATATTTTTCAGCCTGGTTCATGGCCGGCGCACCCAGCCCGCGGCTGCTGAATCGGGCAAGACATCGTTATCATCATAAGTACTTTGGCCTGGAGCGTTCATGAAGGTTGAAACTGACAATGAGGTCGATTTGAGGGCGATTAATCGGGTGCAATACCAGCCCCCCAAACGCAAGCGGTTCCCCTGGGTGTTGGTTGGTGTGGTATTGATTGCCCTGGTTGTGCTCACCGCCGGCATACTGCCCCGAATTCAGGCTCGTACCGATCTCAAGAAAGAAACGCTTGAAATGGCGGTGCCGGTCGTCTCGGTGGTACAGCCCAAGGGTTCTGGTCCGGCCCAGGAACTGGTACTCCCGGCCAACGTGCAGGCCTATGCTGACGCACCCATTTACGCTCGCACCAACGGTTATCTGAAACGCTGGTACGCCGATATTGGTACTCACGTCAAAGCTGGTCAGTTGCTGGCGGAAATCGATACTCCGGAAGTAAATCAACAGCTTCGGCAAGCTACTGCCGATCTGGCTACCTCCCGGGCAAATCTGGATTTATCCAAGATCACTGCCGATCGCTATCAGGGACTTCTGAAGACCGATTCCGTCTCCAAGCAGGAAGCTGACAATGCCGCCGGAGACTACGCGGCGAAACTGGCGGCAGAGCAGTCGGCACAAGCTAATCTCAAGCGGCTGCAGGACTTGCAGTCATTCCAGAGGATATATGCGCCCTTTGAGGGCGTGATTACCGCCCGCAATACAGATGTCGGCGCTCTCATCGATTCCGGGTCCAGCGGCGGCACGCGCAGCGAGCTGTTCCACATCGCGCAACCCAATCGGCTGCGGGTTTACATCAACGTGCCGCAGAATTACTCGCAGCTGGCAAAGCCCGGCATGAAGGCGGACCTGACGCTCTCGGAATTTCCGGGAAAGCGGTTTCAGGGCACGCTGGTGCGTACCGCAAATGCAATCGATCCTGTTTCCCGGACTTTATTGGTCGAGATTTCCGTTCCCAACCCTACCGGGCAGCTATTTACCGGTTCGTACGCGGAAGTCCATATGAAATTGCCGACCGAAAGCTCGCTTTTCACGATTCCGGTGAACACTCTGCTCTTTCGTTCGGAAGGCCTCCGCATCGCTGTAGTCGGGCCGGACCAAAAGGTCGACCTGCGCCAGATCACCATGGGGCGCGATCTGGGAAGCGAAGTCGAAGTGGTCGCAGGATTGAACGGGAATGAACAGGTGATTGTGAATCCGCCTGATTCCGTGATCGCGGGCCAGACTGTCCGGATTGCTCAACCTGCAGCGAAAGCGGCGCAATAATGCTTCGAGTGGCCGCGACACGAACGGCGCCATGCTTGCTTGTGCGCGCCGGTGTGTTGTTGCTCGTGGTTGCCGGCCTAGGTTGTGCGGTTGGTCCACGCTATTCAAAGCCCGCCACAACCTCTCCTCCGGAATACAAAGAAACTCCCGCCAACTGGAAAACCGCGGAGCCCAATGATCAGATTGCCCGCGGCAAGTGGTGGGAGATCTATGGGGATGCTCAACTCAATGCTCTGGAAGAGCAGATTGCGGTTTCGAATCAGAACCTGAAAGCTGCACAGGCTCAATACCAGCAGGCTCGCTCCCTGGTGCGCTTCAATCGCGCGAATTACTACCCGACCGTCACGGCAGGAATTTCCGGCGCTCGTGCTCACAACAGCTCCAATCGTCCGCTGGGAAACTTGGCCCTGACCAACACCACCGATCTCGTCATCCCGGTTGATGTCTCGTGGGAGCCTGACGTCTTCGGACGAATTCGAAAGAATGTCGAGGCTGCCCGCGCGAATGCGCAAGCCAGCGCGGCAGATCTCGAATCAGTCAGCCTTACGCTGCATGCGGAACTGGCTTTCGACTATTTCCAGCTGCGCACCCTGGATGCTGAGGCGCAGTTGCTTAACTCCAACGTGCAGTCCTTTCAGCGCGCATTGCAATTGACCCAGAGCCGCTATCAGGGCGGCGTGTCTTCGGGGGTTGATGTGGCGCAGGCCGAAACTCAGCTCGAAACCACGCGCGCACAGGCCACCGACGTGCTTATTCAGCGAGCCGCGAATGAGCACGCCATCGCCGTTCTTACCGGGCAGCCGGCATCGGCCTTTTCGCTTCCCGTATCACCCTGGAACTCTGAGCCGCCCGCTATTCCGCCAGGATTGCCATCCGAACTGCTGGAGCGCCGCCCGGATATAGCCGCGGCTGAGCGCCGCGTGGCCGCAGCCAATGCGCAGATTGGTGTAGCCCGCGCCGCATACTTTCCGGTGTTCACCATTTCCGGTTCCGGTGGCTTTGAGAGCAGTGCGATCACCACTTTGCTCCAGGGCCCCGCCGGATTCTTCAGCGCAGGAGCTTCGGCCGCCGTGACCGCCTTTGACGTGGGACGCCGCCGTGCCGTTTCCGAACAGGCTCGTGCCGCTTTTGATCAATCCATCGCCAATTACCGGGAAACCATCCTGACCGCATTCGGTGAGGTCGAAGACAATCTGGCAGCTCTTAGAATTCTGCAGGATGAAGCCCGGATACAGGCCGCCGCGGTCGCCGCCGCGCAGCGCTCATTAGACCTGTCGACCAACCGCTACAAGGGTGGGGTCGTCAATTATCTGGAAGTCACTACCGCTCAGAGCGCGGCCCTTTCTGACGAACGCGCTATGGTCGATATTCTGCGACGACGTATGACCGCAAGCGTGTCTTTGATCAAAGCACTGGGCGGCGGCTGGAACGCCGCCAATCTTCCCTCCGCAACTCTCGCCTCGCCTCGACAATCCGCGGGGCAGTAATGTCCTGGGTCTAGTCCTTCGGTAATGGGGTATCTCACGGATTGTTTTGCACTGCCCAGGCGCGATAAACATCTAAACAGGCAAGTAAATTTAATCAGGAGTTCTCCCCTATGTTACCGAGTCACCAGGGCGCTATCAGTCTTACAGGTCTGCTGCAGGGAGTAGAGCAGTGCGAGAGTTTTATTCGTGATCTGGCCGCTGTAATTCTGCCGGCGCATCCCAGTTTCGAAAGCGTGTGGGACGTCACCAACCGTGTCTACGATCGCAGTTATAGTCGCATGTCGCTGGTGCGTCGCGGCCGTCGCCAGACTGCCGATCCCGTGGCCATGAGCGCTTAGCCCAACAGGTGGGGCGCGCTGTCGCGTGCCTGCCGTCAAACATTCATGCCACTTGTAGCCTTGAAGTTCGTTGCAGATCATCCGAATGGCACGCAGGTGGTGCCTTCTGGCACCGCAGTGCTATTTGCAGTCTTGCGTTGAGTGAGTATCTTGGCAGGCGAGCAGTTCTGGGGGAGGGCTGCCCAGGCGTCCTACCACTCGCAAGAGTTGGGGCGCCTGTTTTAATTGGCCTGAACTTTTACTGGGTTGAGATGGTGAAGTTGACAGTGATACGTGCTTCGCTCTCCACCGGCTCACCGGATTGCACGTAGGGCCTGAAGCGCCACTGCTTCACTGCTTCCTGCGCCGCGGTTGAAAGAATCTGCGGACCGCTCAACACGTTTAATCCCTGGATATTTCCATCCCGCCCGATAAGCGCTTGCAGTACAACTGCGCCCTGCACTTTCATCTGTTTGGCCAGCAGCGGGTATTTAGGTTCGACCGGGCGAGACACAATCTGGGCCATTCCCGGCGGCAGAGTCACGCGAGCATTTGGTGATCCGCTCGATTCGTTGTTGGCAGCTTGCGAAGTGACCGGAGTTCCAGGCCGCAGGTCTACTCTCACCGACGGATTGCTGGCGCGAATGGTGCGATGCTCATCACCTGCGACTACTTCAACTTCGAGCGGGGGAAGCACCACCCGGGCGGGCGAGGCGGCGGCCATCACAGGGGCAGTTGCGGGGACAGCCGGGGCGGTCTTTCCAGCCGTGGTTGAGGCAGCATGTTGCGGTTTGGTCTTAGCGCGCGCGCCTGCATTCGGCTTGGCAGGGGTCTTGGCGTCTTCAGTGGCGGGAGTCGAATCACCCTCGACCGATTCCGCAGGCTCGTTGACCTGCGAAGTCGTGCTGGCGGGCACTTCAGGAGGGAACCAGAAGTTGCGGTCCTTAACCAGCACCAGCATGAGCGCCGCTAGCAGTAGCGCGAGGGCGATCAGCATCTGCCGGCGCTGCCGGTGCACTGGGCTGGGTTCCAGCGCGCTGACGTCGACCTCTACTACCGGCTCGCTGTTCTCCTCCAACAAGGGCATTAAATACAACCTCCCGCCCGTGGGGAGTCCGGGCTTGATTAGTATGCCCCGAAACCCCCGCCAATTCCAGCGAAACCGATTTTCGAGAGGCAAAAAAACGCCCTGCACAAGGCCGGGCGTTCGCAAAAGCGTTCTGGTTGTTATGCAGACTTTTTCAGCTCGCCAGGAAATTGCAGGATCTTGCCTCGCTGGGTTGGCGGGACCCACTTCATCCTGCGCTGAAAACGTGTCGGTATATAGAACTCAATCACCTGTGCCATGTCACCCTCCGATCCACAGCAGCTACGCCCAGTATTGCTCAACTTCGTAACTGCTCAATTACCTAATTAGATGCGCCACCTAAGCGCTAGTGGCAGGGGCGGATGGGTCAGCCTCAGTTGTCATAAGCCGCTGTGCTTACATCACTTACGAGTAATGGGCTCTCCAGATGCGGCGGCCTGATTGTTTTTCACCATGAAGCGAAGCTGAACCGCCGGCGGCTGATGATGGGAATCAAGTCGCAGGCGCAATGGTAATGGGCGCAACTCCAGTTTTCAGGAACGCACATCATGCAGCATGTAAGTTCAATTAAGTATCGACAGCGTTCCGTGCGGAACTTCTTCATTTTGCATGCATCGTTTTGCTCCAGCCTGGGCGGTTAGCAAAACCTACATTCCACAGCTGGGTTCTGTGCAAATTAACTTCAGCTCACGATGCTAGACTGGCGCTGCCTCAGGAGGGTTATGTCGCATGAAGTTGATTGCGTTCGTGATGTTGTTCCCGCTCACTGCCCTGGCTGCCCCCGCTTCCAACGTTAGAACTAATACCTTGGCCTCGAGCTTGATGTTTGATGCCAACGGAAACACAGGATTCGTGACCGTCATCCGACAAACGGATCCCACTACACTCGTGAGCAGCACCAGCTTATTTTACTCGTTCTGTGTGCAGACTACGGCGGCGCTATGCCAACAGGGCAACGGTGTGATATCTGATGCTGCCCTTCGAGGTGAAATCAATGGGAACTCCAGTCCGAACAATGTACTTACGCTGGTAGCCGATACCAATGTGGTCGGCTTCACCAATGAGATCTGCCAATCTGACGGCGGCTTTACCTTTAACTGCATGCCGGCCACAGGTGGAATTGTGAGTGTGGCCTTTGCGAAGACCAACGCTTTTGATGAAACCATCGAAGGCACAGACCTGATCCGCCGAGACCATAAGAAGACTGGCAGCAGGTTCGACACCACCCATCAGTTCAGTTGCCACATGACCGGCACGGTGCTGGGTGTGACCCTCAACACGCAGTCCATCACCGGGACTATCAGCTTTGAGACTCTGCAACAGAACGGAGAGGATGCGCCGCAAGCGCAAACCATGCTGCCGGGAATAAGCAGGGTTCTTCTTTCACAGGGACGAGCAGGCCAGGCGGTCTTGAGGCAAGTACTGAAATAGAGCGGTCTTAGGTCTTAACAGGCCAGTTGTTCGCGGGTAAGCTTCATGCCCTCGAGATTTCCGAGCACAGTCACCGCGATGCGGTCGCTGAGGAAGAACTCGTTTGCCAGTTCCGACACATCTTCGATGGTGATGGATTCGATTTTTTCGATCAACTCATCCAGCCCGTAGAAGCGGTCGAAGTACATTTCCTGGCGGGCCAGGTTCGACATGCGCGCGGTGGAAGACTCGAGCGAGAGCATGAGGCTGCCCTTTAACTGGTCCTTGGAGCGGCGCAGTTCTTCGGGTGAGATTGGCGTCTCTTTCAAAGTCTTGAACTCACCGACCACCGACTCCACCACACGCACTGCCGACTCGCGCGACGTTCCGGCGTAAACCGACATGCATCCGGTGTCGCGGTACGGATTGAGGTCGCTATAGATGGCGTAAGCCAGGCCCTGGCGCTCGCGGATATTCTGAAAAAGGCGGGAGCTCATTCCGCCACCGAGGATGGTGTTGAGAATGTAGGACGCGTGACGGCGGCTGTGCGCGATTGGATGCGCGGGCACACCGATGCAGATCTGTACCTGCTCGAGTGATTTCTTGTTGCGAGTCACGATCCGGGAGACGATCTGCGGCTCAGAGCTATGGAAGCCGTTGCTGGCGGGCTCCATGTGTCCGAAATGCTTGGCCACCGCCGCTACAAACTCCTCGTGCTTGAGATGCCCCGCCGCGCACACGATCAGGTTGCCGGGAATGAAACGCTGGCGATAGAAGTTGAGTACCGGGTCGCGCTCAAAATTGCGGACAGTTTCCTTGGTGCCGAGAATCGGCTTGCCGAGCGGATGATCTTTCCAGAAATTCTGGGTGAAGATTTCGTGCACGAGATAGTCAGGATTGTCCTCATCCATTTTTATCTCTTCGAGGATCACGCCCCGCTCGCGGCTGATGTCATTGGCATTGAATACCGGGTTCAGGACCAGGTCGCTGAGGATGTCCATGGCGATGGGAATGTGCTCATCGAGAATTTTCACGTTGAAGCAGACACATTCCTTGGCTGTGAAGGCGTCCATGTTGCCGCCGATCGAATCGACCTCGCGCGCGATCTGCTCGGCCGAGCGATGCTCGGTCCCTTTGAAGACCATGTGCTCGACAAAATGAGAGATCCCATTCCAGGTCGGGTCTTCATCGCGCGAGCCAGTCTTGATCCAAATACCGATCGAAACCGAACGGATGTGCTGCATCTCCTCAGTGATGACCGTCAGGCCATTGGGGAGAATCTCACGCCGGATATTGCGATCCTGGTTAACCATGCTGGCTGGCGGACCCACTTGCGTTCGGGCCCGCACCTTTATTGTGACATACAGATGCAGACTGCGCGAACGGCGTCAAGTGATTGATTCTGTGGCGCTTAGATAGAGATGGTAATTTCCCACACAGTTCCTGCCGCCCGTCTAGAATGTTTGGAGATCAGGAAATTGCATGCCAGAAATTAACCACAAACCACTGCTGGGCCTGGATGCCTCAGAGCTGACTGCTTTGGCAGAAGGGTTCCAGCAACCCAGCTACCGGGGGAAGCAGCTGTTTGAGGCGATTTATCGCAAGAGAATTGAGAGTCTGGATGAGATTTCCACCCTCCCAATCGAGTTTCGCAAGGAACTGAGCGGCCAGGGATACTCGATCCGAAGCGAGGAGGTGGCGGGCAAGTTCAAGTCCTCTGACGGCACAGCGCGCTACCTGATCAGGTTCCCGGACGGGCAGACAGTCGAAACAGTGTGGATGCCGGAGGGCGATGATGGCGAGGCGGGCGACGGCAGCGATGCGGATATCGTGGAGAGCGCGCGCAATTTCGGGCGAGCGACGATCTGCGTTTCCAGCCAGGTGGGCTGCGCGGTCGATTGCCGCTTTTGCCTGACCGGACTTCTGGGCGTGAAGCGGAATCTTACTGCGGGAGAGATCGCCGGGCAGGTGATGGCAGTGCTGCGCGATCAGCAGGTCAGTCCTCCGCACGACCGCATCAACCTGGTGTTCATGGGAATGGGAGAACCCTTCCTGAATTATGACAGCTTCATCAAGGCGGCGCGGCTGCTGGTAGAGGGAGTAGGGATACCGCAGTCGCGCATGACGGTCTCAACGGCCGGGATTGTGCCCCGCATCGGTGACTTTGGAGAAGAAGAGATACGGCCCAAGCTGGCAATTTCGCTGAACGCCTCGAATGACGAGATGCGAACCCGGCTGATGCCCATCAATCGCAAGTGGGACATGGGCCAACTGCTGGAGGCGGCCAAGAATTTCCCACTGCGCAACCGGGAGAAAGTCACGTTCGAGTACGTGCTGCTGAGCGAGGTAAATGACGCCGCAGAGCATGCGCGCGAACTGGCGGAGAAAGTTCGCGGCATTCGCGCCAAAGTGAATCTGATTGCGTGGAACCCGGGCCCGGGGATCGAGTTCAGTACGCCGCAATCGGAGCGGGTGCTGCGCTTTCAACGCATTCTGATCGATAGCGGAACGCCGACCTTTATTCGCCGCCCACGTGGGCGCGACATCTACGCTGCGTGTGGGCAGTTGAAACAGACAATGGAAGCGGCGTAAGTAAGATTTGGAAAGGGAAGCAGCTGGTCGAAGGAGCAGGACGCATGCACCTGCTGAAACGCCCACTGCTCGAATACAATCCAAACCTTTCGGGCAAAAACGATGCAGTAGCTGAGCCGGCGCATGACCTGCCGATAAACCTGCAATTTTCATCCCGTATTCCGATGGTCGACGTGGGCGGGAGCATTTCTTTCGATGACAGCATTGCGGAAATCACCTGACGTCCGTCCACCGGTAGTTTGACCAGAGCCGCTGACCCGGGCTTCCGTCTCTTGGCCGAACTTAACGACGAACCGCGTGTGCGGCCACGTACTGGCCATCGTAGTTGACTTGCCAGCTCTTGCCGCCATCGCGCGAGATTTCGATCACCTGGTGGACCTTGCCGCCAGGCAGCGGCGTGAGAGTCGTACGGTCCAGGTGCGATTTGCCGTCGGCGTGGGGGATTTCGCCCTGAAAGCGCACCCCGCCGTCAGGAAACTCCGCGATTAGTTGCTTTTCTTTTAGCGGGCCCGCGTCAGTGACCCACACCTGCTTCCATGATTTTGTGGCAGCGACGTAGTAGAAAAGGCTTTTGCCTTCCCCGCTGCCGTCGGCTTCCCGCCAATTTTCTACCAGGGCGCAGTCTTTTAATATTTTCTCGACTACGTCTGTGCCATCCAGTTTGCCGTCTACATAGACATCCCAGTGTCCTATCCAGAAATCGAGCTTTCCGTAAGCCGGATCGTGACACCCAGGTATGGGACTCTGGCCACTCACATTCGAGGTCGAGCTTAGAGTGAACATCAATAAGGCGAGCCTGATCACTATCAGCCGTATAGTTCGCATCCGCAATACCTCAGGCTGAGAGTGACGGGAAGCAGCAGCAAACGTTACCAGTCCTGAAATTTCGAGCTTGCCGATCGCAGGGCAAGGTGGTGCATTACAATAGCCGCTTCCATGAGCGAAACCGACAAATCCGGCGGGTCTTCGGGCCCTGAATCTTCCGGAACAAAGGGAAATTCCGAGCGCAGGTCATCCGACCGGCTCAAGACTCAGGTTCCGGTGACGATAAATGCAAAGGATGCTGGAAAGCTGAGTGGACAGAGCCGCGACCTGAGCCTGGGCGGGATCTTCCTCTACACTGACCGCTCCTTTGAAGAAGGAAGCGAATTAGAATTGGTGCTGGTGCTGCCGGCGGAGCTTACGGGCGGGGAGAAGCAGTGGGTATGCTGTCGTGGGTCGGTGATCCGCGTGGAGCAGGCTGCCAACGGCGGTTTTGGTATAGCAGCCCGGCTGGACGGCATGTCGGCGATGCCGGAGCTGAGCAGCTGAAGCCTGGTTCGGGGATCGAGTGCCGAAACTCTGCAACTTTTGAGCAATTTTTAATGCACGAATAGGCCACTTGGTGCATAATGCTGGCCCGCGAATTGCTTTGCGTAATTGCTGTCAGAGAAATGTTTTGCTATGTGGATTGAGAAATTAACCGAAGGCCTGCTGCGAGTGCTCACCCCGCTCGGCCCCCGTTATATACGGCCCAGCTTCAGGCAGCGCCTGTATCTGGTTTGGATTTTCCGCAACTTTCAGGTTCTGCCAATGCAGGTGCTCAGCAACCGTCAGCGCCGGCTGGTGGATGATTTGTGCGCCCGCCAGAATTTCGTTTCGCCGGTTCTGGCAGATGGAGTGGAAGCCCCGCTGCTCGGCACGTTTGAGCGTCGTCCGCCGATTGAAGAAGAACGTCCGCCGCGCCGTCCCAGCACCAGCGTGGGCGAAGTTCCCTTTGCTGCCGACGCCAAGCAGCGTCCCTAGTTCGCGCCTGTCTTCTACTAGGAAAATTTTGGATGATATAATCTCGGTTCGTCCTACCTGTAGCCATCCCAGCGGGCGCGTAGCTCAATTGGCAGAGCAACTGACTCTTAATCAGTAGGTTGAAGGTTCGATTCCTTCCGCGCTCACCACCTTACATCTTAGGGAATCCAGCGGTGCTACCCGCGTGCTACCCAAAATG